>Ga0187833_10000088_pt1 | contig 91055 bp, 73 predicted proteins | sample ETNtaG_37_FD_167968 | JGI IMG/M metagenome (GOLD analysis project Ga0187833, IMG submission 167968) | Marine microbial and viral communities from oxygen minimum zone, Eastern Pacific Ocean - ETNP2014_SV_400_PacBio MetaG (Illumina Assembly) | ecosystem: Environmental > Aquatic > Marine > Hypoxic... | reverse complement strand
GCTGTCTTTGACACTTGTTTCGTGTTCGGACAAGCAGGAATCTGCACAAAGTTGTGCGGTTCTTCTTGATAAAGAAAAATATTCTACGGTTGCCGCGAATACAAACTGTACAAATTATGAAAGAGGCGCTGCTTATCTGGGACAGGCAGGAGTTTCCTTTGGAAATTTTCTCAAAACCGGAAATACTGATAACCTGACAAAAACATTAAAAATTGGAAAGCTAGATTCTCCTAGCGACTATGAAACAGGAAATCGTGGTTATATGACCAGTGCACTGTGTTTAGTTGGAGCCAATAGTTTTACTAGTTCCAGTAGTCGTTGCCCGGGGGCAAGTCCAAGAACAGGCGCAAGTGGTGAAATTGAAATATCGATGTTTGCCAATATTGCTGATCTACTTTACCTAAACTATGGAGTTCTTGATGCTGATTCTAACAGCATTCTTACCGACTCTGAGATATCCTATTTTACTAAGTTGAAGACCGATGGAGAAGTCGATCTTGATGGATTAGGAACAGGCTTAGTTGCATATGATCGTTTTGAGGTAGTTGCCGGCAATTCAACATATATAGCAACAAGTGACATGTTAAGTTGTGTACCTTACAATGGTAACTATACAGTTGATCCTTCAACCGGTGATGGAAGATGTGCTTTACTGCTAGCTGCCGGAAGTATTACTGAAATAAGGCCTATTTTCAAATTAGACAACATGACAGATGTCACGGATGGAGGGGAGTTGAATACAAGAGTTTCAATGGTTAGTGAGCTATCAATGATTTCAACTGCACTTTCTTCAGATTTTGAGACGCTTGGAATCAGTTCCGAAAACAGTGTTCGAAAGCAGCTTACTTCAGGACTGAGCAAGCTGGATAATGGAGCAAAAGACAATAACCCAACTGCTAACCAAGCATGCGTAGGTGTAGCCTTATTTGATGTAATGTTCTTACTAGTAAAAAACGCAGCAGATAATAGCACAACTTCATCCGAGTTGAAAAGTGAAAACCTGATAAATACAGATGATTTAATAAATGCAGTGGACAGCAGTTTATCCGATAGTCTGTTACCTATAGGAGCTTCTGATGCAATCGAAGCACTCCCAATGAACTCAGCCAGAATTGTTTATGCCTCCAGTTCGGGTTATACTGATTCATATGAAAAAGCAAAGAGCTCACTTTACGAAGCTATCAAGAATATCCGTAGCCTTGGAATTGAAGAAAGCATAACCGGTGACGGGAAAGTCACCTTCCGCGAATTAATTTGTGTCCCTGAAAATTAAAATGCGGAGATTAGTTGCATATCTTTTGCTGTGTTGTTTATTTTCCCCAAACCTCAGTCTTGCAGAAAATTCCCTCTTAATATTCTCAGGAGATCTGCGTGGAGAAATCCAACCCTGTGGTTGCGCGGAAGAAGGTGACATGGGCGGACTTCCACGCAGGCTCACTTTTTTTAAGCAGCAGCAGTCTCTGCATTCCAGTCTTCTCTACTTAGATCTCGGCAATAATTTTCCTGAACCTTCTGGACAGGGTGATCTTAAAATTCAACTAATTCAGAGCGCACTCAAGAAGCTGCGTCCGCAGGCAGTGCTGGTGGGTCCGAAGGAATGGCAGAATGGACTGAAAACACTTGATCCGGGAATTCCGTATCTGCTCAGCAATCAAAGCCTCAAGCTTCCTTTTTTAACTTCAAAAACGATTTCACAAACCGGCTGGCAGACAATCAGCGTTAGCGGATATTTATCGCCGGAATTAGTTTACTTTAATCAGAATGAGCAGCCGCATATATCACCCGTCAATCCGGTATTGATAGCACGCTGGAAAGAAGAATTTGCAGAAACGAAAGATGCGTTTCGGATTCTCTTATTTCGCGGAAATGCTCAAGAGCTGAAAAAATTTGAAGACTCAGGTTTGTTTGAACTGATTGTCGCAGGAAGTAACAATGATGACGAGTTGAAGCAGGTGATGAAAATGTGGACCAGTTCCTCGGTCTTCCCGATGATTCCAACAAAAGGTCAGGGTATCCTGAGTGGCAAATTATCTGCATCCGGAAGGTTCATTCCTGAGAATAATGTAAATGTACCTGCGGGTTTGACGCTGACCTGGTTGAGGGGCAGCTTTGAGGATGCTCCGGAATTAGCGGAAACATTCCGCAATTATGATGCTGCGGTCAAAAAATTGTTTTTTAGAAATTTGGACAGGATGGAAAAACAACGCCGGGAATCTCCATTTGTCGGTAATGGAGTTTGTGCCTCATGTCATGCGGAAATTGTTGCAAGTTGGCAAAAAAGTCGGCACGCTCATGCTTTTGCCACCCTTGAAAAAAAAGGCAAACATTTTGACCCGGAATGTTTAGCATGTCATGTTGTTGGACTTAAACCGTGGGAGGCTCCTGAAAATGCTTCTGCAACGGATAGAAAATTCGAAGGGGGTACAGGTTTCATGAGTCTGCAGACCACTCCGCATTTGAAAAATGTGCAGTGTGAGAATTGCCATGGCCCCGCGAGGACGCATCTGGAAAACAATAAAATCAAACCTGCGAATAAGGATCCAAAAATGATTTGCGCGAATTGTCACCAGGGCAGCCATTCACCAGTTTTTGATTTTGAAACATACTGGCCAAAAATAAAACACTGAAGTTGAACTAGCTCATCCAGCGGTCACGCTCATTTTTTGCCTGCGTAAGCAGTTCTATTAACTTTTGCTTATCTTTTTCCCTGACAGCATCCTCAAGAGCAGTCAGAACATTTTTAAATGTATTTATCCTGAGCAGCAAATTCTGACTGTTTTCCAGAAAAATATCGGACCACATTTCCGGACTTGAAGACGCAATTCGGGAAAAATCCTTCAAACCCGCTCCGGAATGCCCAAGCGCGTCCGGAGTCTCCGAATTGGCGATGGACTGTATACTCGCGTATGCCAGCAGGTGTGGCAAATGGCTCACCGAGGAAAATATTTGGTCATGTGTCTCCGCGTCCATCTCTGAAACAACAGCTCCTAATGAATTCCAAAGTTCACTCACTCTTTCGATAACATACTGATCTGTTTTTTCATTAGGAGTAAGGATAAAACGTTTTCCGGAAAACAGCTTTTCCTGTGCGGCACGTGGGCCGAAATGCTCTGATCCGGCAATCGGATGTCCGCCCACAAAGAGAATTTCTGAATACTCCGGAGTAGACATGATTTTTAATAAAGGAGACTTTACGCTGCCAGCATCTGTGACAATTGCTGATGCGGAAAGATGGGGACGTATCTGCGCGAGAACTTCGGCAAAGGCTTTTACCGGAACAGCCAGCAATACCAATTCCGCTTCCGCCAGTTTTTCATCCGGAGCAACTGCGAGATAATCAACCAAATTCAGAGAGCTTATTTCTTCAAGGTATGCTGTGTTATTGTCGTAGCCGATTAGCTGATGGGCCAATCCCAAACGCCGCACATCCCTGGCGAATGAACCTCCGATCAAACCGAGGCCTACGACGGCTAATGCCCCAAACGGTTTAAATCCGGAGGAAGACATTTCTTCTACTCAAGAAGTTGCGGGAGCGGTTCCAGAAGGAGGAGCCAACTTTGTCAAAAAAACGGCCACAGGGCTGGCGACATAAATGGATGAGTATGTACCAATCAACACACCAACTAGTAAGGCAAACGCGAAATCGTGAATAATTTCACCACCCAGTAAAAACAAGGCGAGTACCACAAGCAGAGTTGTTCCGGAAGTAATTAAGGTTCTGCTCAGCGTTTCCGTAATACTCAGATTGATCGTCTCTTCAAATGATTTTTTGCGGTATTTTCCCTGATTTTCCCTGATACGGTCAAAAACCACAATTGTGTCATTCAGCGAGTATCCGACCACCGTCAGCAATGCGGCCACAACAGTTAAGGAAAATTCTTTATCCAAAATGGAAAACATTCCGATAACGACAAGCACATCATGTACTAACGCGACAATCGCGCTGACTCCCTGTCTCCACTGAAAACGAATAGTAATGTAAAGTAGAACCAGCCCAAGTGCAATCAAAATGGCCTGTACCGCGCTGATTTTCAGTTCATCACCCACTTTCGGACCGATTGTTTCGATACGCCGAATTTCAAGTTTTGGATGTTGCGGCAGCAGGATTTTGCGTAATTCCGAAGTAAGCTGTTCTCCTGTACCAAGCGGGCTGCCTGTCGGAAGCCCAAGTAAAATTTCCTTCTCCGCTGCATCTCCAAAAGTTTGCAGAACAACGTTCTTCATCCCTTTTTCTGCAAAGAACTGACGTAATTGATCCAGGTCAGGCGCAGTCGAGAATTGAATTTGGACATTCGTTCCTCCCCTGAAATCAATACCGTATTTCAAACCCTGGTGCGCTACTATTGAAGCGACTCCTCCCAGTATCAGGATAGCTGAGATAACTGCGGCAAGACGTTTAAAACTGAGGAAGTCTATAAATTGACCTTCTTTAAAATTTAAAAATTGCATAGTCTGTTTAGAGAAATATCTACAGAGTTAGTTAAATCAAATACTGAGTTTGTGTAATTTTGTTTTACGCAAATAAACGATATCAAAAAAGAAACGTGTCACCACAATTGCGGTAAACATACTGGCAATGATGCCAATTGAAAGGGTAACAGCAAAGCCCTTGATCGGTCCTGTGCCAAACTGCAGAAGCGCGAGTGCAGCAAAGAGTGTGGTAATGTTCGCATCAAGAATAGTTCGGAATGCTTTACCGAAACCTTCCTGAATGGCTGCACGTGGGTTTTCTGTACGTTTTAATTCTTCACGAATACGCTGAAAAATTAAAACATTCGCGTCAACCGCCATGCCGATCGTCAGAACTATACCTGCCATTCCCGGCAGAGTCAGTGTCGCGCCGAACGCACCTAGGATTGAAATAATTAAAATTACATTGAAAATCAGAGCAACTGCCGCAAAAACACCTGCCAGCCGATAATAAAAAATCATGAAAATTAAAACCAGCACACTACCGATCATCAGTGAATTGAGCCCCTGTTCCACGGAGTCTTCTCCGAGACTTGCGCCGACGGTGCGTTCTTCACGAATCTCTATTGGTGCTGGTAAAGATCCGGAGCGCAACACAATTTTTAAAGTGTCTGCTTCTTCGACTGTAAACTGTCCGGAAATAGAGGCTTCACCTCCGGTGATGGCTTCGCGTATAACCGGTGCAGACTGTACCTTGTCATCCAGCACAATCGCCATGTTGCGTCCCACGTTGCGCCGTGTGATTTTTGCGAAAAGATCAGCGCCGATTGAATCGAAAGAAAGCGCTACATAAGGACTGTTATCCCTTGAATCAATACGTACCCTTGCGTCACGGATAAATTCACCTGTCATTAAAATCTTTTTTTCCAATACATAAGGTCGTTTGGAAATCAATTTGTTTGTTGTCTTATCCCAGACTTCTTGATATTTGACGACTTCCGTCAGCCGGTTGTAGGTATTTGGGGTGGCATTACTGTTGACAATTTGAAACTGCAAAACTGCCTGTGGACCAATCAACTCAATGGCGCGATCTCGGTCTTTTAAGCCCGGCAGTTGGATTACAATGTTATTTGCTCCCTGCTTTTGTAGAGAAGGTTCGCTGATGCCCAAACTGTCTATGCGGTTACGCAAAACTTCGAGAGCCTGACTAACGGCGCTTTCACGAATACGATTCGCTTCATCTGCTTTGAGGCTTAAGTAAGTCAGTTCACCCTCCGGCTGTTGATCAAACTGGACCAGGAAACGGTCGTATGGGGCAAGTTCAAGGTTTACTTTCTTACCGGCTTCCATTTCAACAATCAGCGAGCCTGCCGTTTGACGAACCTCTATAAAGTCAACCTGTTCGTCAATCAGCAAATCTTCCAGTTCGACTGCTGTGCGTCTAATAATTTCCTTAACAGCCTCCTCTGCTTTGATTTCAATATCGAGGTACATCCCTCCCTGTAAATCAAGACCAAGATTGACCTTGTCCTCCACTGTCTGCGGGTCGACTCCTGGTTGATATGCTCTGTAAGTGGGGAAAGCGTAATAAAGAGCGGCAATCAAAACGATCAGAATGATGCCTCCTTTGAATTTTATGTCCATGTATTTCGGTTGTATATTTACTGATTAAAAGATTCGGTTTTACAAAACAAACAATAATGCTGCTTAGTTTATGCACAAACATTTTGCTGAAATTATACGCAAAAATTTCCGCGCGGTTTAGAAATCGGATTATTCTTTCTCTTTGTCTTTCTTACTTACTTTCTTTCTTAGCAACTTTCTTTTTTTCAACATCATCATCTTCTTCTTTATCCTCTTTGCTTTCAGCAATTTTTTTATCCATCCTGGCCACCTGTTGGCGCTCAATTTGGATTTGCACTTTACTGGCTATCTCAAGGGTAATACGGTCGTCACCGACCTTTACGATTGTACCAAAGATTCCGCCATTGGTGACTACCTTGTCGCCTTTTCTCAGGCTGTCAACCATACTCAAATGTTGTTTTTGCTTTTTTTGCTGTGGACGGATGATCAGGAACCAGAAAACTCCAAGGATTAATACCAGTGGGATAAATTGGAAAAAAGGACTCTGTGGTGCCGCCTCTCCAGCGGATTGGGCATATGCGACTGATACAAATGGATACATGGAAATTACTCCTCGAAAAGTGAATTATTAAATAAAACATTAAAATATAGCACTTCTTGTTAAAAACTTCACGTCTAAATCAACTTAAAATTAAATTATTATTCTCTGATAAAAGTTTTGAATCTTAAAAGATGTCATTCCCGCGAATACGGGAATCCAGGGATACTGCTTAATATCTTGATTCAGACTGTTTGCAGAATCTGGATCCCGGATCAAGCCCGGGATGAAATATTTTCTATAACTATTGTATGGAGTTACTATTGTTCATGCCGTGCAAAGAAGCGGTCACGCAGGAGTCGCAAACCGACTCCCCAACGAAGAAAAGGTTGCGGCGGCAGGAGCATTGGATCCGAGTTAGTTTGAATTATCCGGATCTCATCAGTCATTTTCTCGCTGGCAAGATTGGCAATTTCGGTTCCGAACAGGACGCCCAAACCAATTCCACTGGCATTATAACATCCAGCAGCGAACATCCCATTTTCCAGCTCTGAAAACACATTGGCGTTGTTGCCGCTGAGGCAGATTGTTCCCGACCAGGTGCTTTCAATTATATCGTCCCCAAGCTGAGGGAATCTCCTTTTAATCCCGTTTAGATGTTTTGCTTTACGCAACTCTAAATCCGAGGCGCTCATATTTTGTTCAGGCCAGATTTCGGCCGTATTGCGCATTAAGATCCGTCTGTCTTTTGTCAAACGCACGGTGGCTCCCATTGATTGCGCGGATAAAACTCCCCAGGATTCCGGACGCCCGATGACTTCATCTTCTTCAGCAGTCAAAGGCCTTGTCATACTCGCAGTCAGAGTCAGCGAAAATGAGCGGTTCAGCTTCACACCGCAGTTTGTCATAAACCCATTCACCGCTACAATCAGTTTCCCGCAGCGAATCTGCCCTTCCGGAGTTGACAATTGATAACCCTCAGAATTGCTCAGTTTGCTCCAGTTGGCGACAGGTGAATTTTCAAATAATTCCACTTGCTGCGGAAGTTTTTCGAGCATGCCGCGCGCCAGTTTTGCGGGCTGCAGCATCACTCCGCCTTCTGTCCATAAACCCAAACGGTAATAAGAACTGCCAAGACGCTGCCGTAACTCATTGCCTTCTAGAATATTGTGATTTAGATCCATCTCAGCCAACAACTTGCTGAAATTTAGAATCTTTTTCTCATGTGACTTGACCGCTGTACAATGAATTTTTCCTTTGGCTTCCAAATCGCAGTTGATGCCTAGATCATCTACAAGACGCCGAACGGCTAAAACTCCGGCACATTTTATTTGGTATTTTCGCCGATATAGCTCAAGGCCGGCTGCAGAATAATGCCCCTCATTGAGAGTTGAATCCACCAGAAATCCGGAATTCCTGGCACTGGAACCTTCACCGGCACGTTCTGCTTCAAGCACAACAATTCGGGCCTGCGGATGTAAAAGAGCTAATTGCCTCGCAGCCGCAAGTCCGGTGAAACCTGCACCGAGTACAACCCAGTCAGCGTGCTGTTTTCCGGAAAGCGCAGGCTGAGCGCGACGAGGCGGGAGTTGTTTAATCCAACCGCAACCTTCGTCGTTTTTTGGTAGAGCTGAAATGATCTTAGCAGTCATTTTGAATTATTAATTATTATACTCAGTTCCAAAAAAGAAATTATTGATGAAAGTCCCCTCTTTGCTTGAAATGACATGTTCACAGGAATTATTAGGATTACATCAGCAATAACTTAACCCGGAGCAATTATGCACCAGCGGCTGATGAAAAGAGCGTAGGTTTTCAAAGTCTGCCGAACAGATTCGATGTGGACGGATTAATCAATTCCATGAATGTTACGGGCCACCGGGCCATAACAGGTTCCTCCTGTACGGCTATAAAAATGAAATGCTCGGAGATCGGTGGTACATGTGGAAAGATAAAGTTCTGTATCTGTTACAGTCAGGTGACGGTGACAGGATTCAAGCATCCGTATTCCAGGCTGCTCCCAATCAAGTACCCTTCGGAACATCCTTTTTCAGAAAGTTATGCTGATCTGCAAAAGTATTGGTAAAATCCATCTTAACTGGTCCTTGGTCGCAGGTGAACGTACCAGTGTTTCTCTACCCATTTGAAAAACCAGATGATACAAAAAGTACAACAAAGATAAAAGAATCCTGCAGTGATAAACGATTCAAAAGGCACAAAATATCTTGAATTAACTATTTTTGCAGCGCCAAACAAATCAACAATCGTAATCACTCCTGCGAGTGCACTTCCGTGCAGCATAAAAATAACTTCGTTGCCGTATGCAGGTAAAGCGCGCCGGAAGGAACCTGGAAGGATAATGCGACGGTAAAGCGTGGATTTGGACATTCCACTGGCATTTGCCGCTTCGATTTCACCGAATGGTGTTTGCTCAATCGCGCCTCGCAGAATTTCTGCTGTGTACCCTGCTGTGTTCAAGGCAAAAGCTATAATGGCGGACCAGTAGGCTTCTTTGAAAAGTATCCAGAGCACACTTTCACGAATAGCTTCAAACTGCCCCATACCGTAATATAGCAAAAACATCTGAACCAATAAAGGTGTTCCACGAAAAAAATATATGTAAGCTTTAGCTGAATACCTTAAGATTGAAATTTTTGAAACTGCCATCAAGGCTAAAGGAACTGCTAATCCAAATCCAGAAACCAGAGCGATCACAACCAACTGGATTGTCACTAAAAGCCCATTCAAATAAAGCGGCAGATTGTTAATAATAACATTATAATCCATGATTCAAATTTTGCGTACCCCTACACTGAAACGACGATTGGCCCAACGTAAACCAAGGTCAGATAGCCCGGTAATGCACAAAAACATCAGTGCAACCACGAGGAAAAAAGTAAAAGGCTGGCGAGTAGCCCCTCCAGCAACACCTGCATTGTAAACCATGTCATGCAGTCCAATCACTGAAACGAGAGCCGTCGTTTTGGCCAGTACCATCCAGTTATTACCAAAACCTGGGAGAGCATGACGAACCATAAGTGGCAATGTGATACGAAAAAATACTTTCCAGCCTGACATCCCAAAGGCAAGAGCCGCTTCAATTTCACCGCTGGAAACCGCTAGGATTCCGCCACGAAACGTTTCGGTCATGTAGGCTCCAAAAATAAAACCTATTGTCAGGGTTCCGGCAACAAATGGGCTGATATCTATGTAGTCCCAGCCCAGGGAGTCTCCGATATTGTTGACAATGATTTGACCACCATAGAAGATAATGGTCATCAGTACCAAATCAGGAATTCCCCGGATCAAAGTAGTGTAGACAGTTGCGGCGCTCCGGGCAATCCTGGATTTTGAAAGCTTAGCTATAGCTCCAAAAAGACCAAGAATGACAGAAATTAAAAGAGAAAGTAAGGCGACTTCTATGGTTAGTGCCATCCCTTCTAGAATCATTGGGAAATAACCTTTCAAATCAAACATTAATGAATTGCGTTAGGGTAGAAAGGGAAGGCCACGGAATCCTCGAATTCCGTGGCATAATAAGAAAAAATTCTAACTTGTTAGAAGCATCCTCGGGGTCTTATGATAGCCTCTTCTAAGATAAGTCTTAATAAACGTCAAAGGCAAAATATTTACCGTTAATCATATGATAAACACCATTAGAGCGAATGACTTTGATGGCTAAACTAAAAAGTTTGGCTAATTCTCTGTCACCCTTACGAACGGCGATTCCGGCACCAACACCAAAATATTTTGGATCAGAATAGCCAGGCCCTACAAACTCCCAACCTTTGCCTTTATCAGTTTTTAGGAAACCATCATCCATCGCAATTGAATCAGCCAAAAGCAGGTCAACACGCCCGGCAATCGCGTCAAGATAAGCCTCGTCCTGAGTTCCGTAGCGCTTGATTTCAACGCTGTCGCCAAACTCAGCGGTAATGAAGTTATCATGAGTGGTTGCTCGTTGAACTCCAACAGTTTTGCCTTTCATACCAGATTTGGAAATCGTAATGCCAGATCCTTTTTTGCGGGCAAACTTAGCGGGAGTGTTGTAATATTTGTCAGAGAAGGCAACTTTCTTTTTCCGCTCTTCAGTGATAGACATGGATGCGATTATCGCATCATACTTACGGGCCAGCAAGGCAGGGATAATGCCGTCCCAGTCCTGTGGAACCAGGACACATTCAGCACCAATTTCCTCGCATAGCGCCATAGCGATGTCAATGTCAAATCCTACCAGTGTGCCGTCCTTCTCGACCGAACTAAACGGAGGGTAAGCACCCTCAACACCTATTCGAATTTTATCCCATTCATTTGCTGAAACATTTGTACTTAATATCATCATGGCCATTAAGGCCAATGCAATCAACTTTTTCATAAGTCACTCCATTTAGAAATGATTAACAATTTGCTGGAAAAACTTACTATAAATTTTTCCAGATTAAGCCTGATTGGCCTAATATTACTGCTCGACATATTTTGAAACAAACTGTCGAAACCGTTCTGAGGAAGGATTCGTAAAAACTTCCCCCGGTGGGCCGTCTTCTTCGATACCACCTTCATGCAGAAATACGACTCGTGAAGAAACTTCTCTTGCAAATCCCATTTCATGTGTAACCACGATCATGGTTCGTCCCTCTTCGGCAAGTTGACGCATCACGCGTAAAACCTCGCCTACGAGTTCCGGATCAAGAGCGGAAGTCGGTTCATCAAAAAGCAGCATATCCGGTTCCATAGCCAATGCCCGGGCAATTGCCACCCGCTGCTGTTGCCCTCCGGAAAGGTGCGCAGGATGATAGTTTTTGCGGTCATGAATTCCGACCTTGTGCAACAATGCTTCGGCTTTTTCAAGCGCTTCATTTTTTGGAATTTTGAGAACATGCACCGGCGCCTCAATGACATTTTCCAAAACTGTCATGTGCGACCACAGATTGAACTGCTGAAAAACCATTCCCAAACGTGTTCGGAGACGTTCTACCTGTTTGATGTCTTCAGGAATAGTTTCTCCGTAGCGATCCTTTTTCATGCGTATCAATTCACCGCCCACATAAACCTTCCCGCTGGTGGGAGTTTCCAGCAGATTGAGGCAGCGTAAAAAAGTACTCTTCCCGGATCCGCTTGCTCCCAGCATGGCGATTACATCACCTTCATGTGCTTCCAGAGAAATGCCTTTGAGAACTTCGTCAGCTCCAAAATACTTATGCAGATCTTCCACCAACAGGGCGGTTTTAGGGGTGTTCAATTTCTCTTCCGGATTTAATAATTGATCAGTTCTGATTGTTTCCTAAAAAGTCTGAAATCCACAATTTAAGCTAACTCTTCGAAAAACAAATGTAAAGCCTTCCCTAGGTCCTCGTGAATACTATCAACTTCTCAGAGAGGAATCAATAAAAGATTTTCAGAATGTCAACGCTTGATTAACTGGCAAAAATATAAAATCGACAATAGAAATTCTTTTTGCATGACTTAAAAAATAGAGAAGTTATTTATTAACCTCCATTGTCATTCAGGGCAAAACGTAGTGTCGACTCGGAATCCGGGTGGAACCGCTTAAAAGCTTGTAACCAAACCTTTTGTGAATCTGGATTCCGGATCAATTCTGGGATGACAAAAAGTTATTTTTCAGGAATCCTTCTGTATTGTTAAACTATGTTCACGTAGTGAATCAAGTTTAATTTGCAAGTGCGGGCAATTCGTTTTTGTTGAGATGAATCTGCCACTTAACTCCGCTGGCGGAAATTCGGGAAATTCCTGTTGCGAGTGTGAATGCATAATCATCGGCACCGTCTTTGGGACGGCGGAAAATCGAAAGACCTTGAGAGGGCTGATGAAAGAGGATGGATTTAGGATCAGGAGAAGTTGATTCCGAAATCAATTTTTCAGACATGCTTTGACGAAAGGCGGAGGAATCCGTAATAGTTTGAGATAGTCCGGAAAACTTTTCGTCCAGCAAATGATTAGCATGCGAAGCGGGGTGGCGGATCTTTTTGACTACGCAAGCACTGGCCGGTGCTTCTACGGAGAGTAAATTATTTCCGGAAGGTTGACCCAGGGAATGGTGAAATCCGCCGGCTCTATCCGGGCGCTGAAGATGGACAAGCGCTTCTTCCAAAGTGTTGCAATCCAAGATGGCGCGGCAAATGAAATGACGGGGAATTCCGGATTGCAGGTCATCAACCCGGATATTATTGATAGTCTGCACCAGGCCGTGTGAATTCACGGAAAAGGTGTGCCCGGGCAGCATTCCGGGATAATGAAAAGTTGAAAATTTAGTACCGTTTGCCTGTGTGACCGTGAGCCATCGGCAATGTCCGTCTAATTCAGGGGGGCCGTCTTCGTTATGTGCGATTAGAGCATCCGCATCTTCTGCGGACGGATAAAGGAGGGTTGTGCAGCCTTCCGGAGCATGTTCCGCGGATTCAGGATTTGCGCCAGCCAGAAGTGGCAGATCTCCACGGCAGTTCCAAATCAACAGACTTTCATAATCCACCTGCGCTCCTTGCGCCATTCCTTCCAGTTCTAAAACGTATGTAGGAAAGACGTTGCGTGCTGCTTCATCCAGCTTTTTTAAATAGCTGCTGCCTTTCCAGTTTCGCTGAGATTGTTGAAATTCTGCCAGTGGAAGCACAGTTTCACGGATTGAGTCAGCCATATTTTTCCCTACTGCAAAGCCGATATCTTCAGGGGTTCCGGAGACTTCAAGTGTTTCAAGTTTATTTAGTGACATATTTTTGACTATTAGTTGCCTGCACTTGCGAGAATCGCATTGAGCAGTACATCCGCACCAGCTGCAACTTGTTCAGGCGTGGTATTTTCCGCCTCGTCGTGACTGAGACCGTTTTCGCAGGGAATAAAAATCATGCCTGTAGGAGCAATGCGGTTGATCTGACAGGCATCGTGTCCTGCACCGGAAACGATGTCTCGGTGAGTGTAACCAAGGGATTCAGCAGCATTCCTGACTTTTGAAATACATTCGTCATGAAAATTTAAGGTCGGGGCTTTCCAGATATTTGTGAACTCATTTTCCAGCCCTTCTTCTGCGCAAACCGAGTTGACCAGTTTCATCAAATCTTGATTTATGTTTGCAAGTATTTCTTCATCCGGATGCCTGTTATCAACAGTGAAAAAGACTTTTCCCGGAATAGAATTGATCGAGGCCGGAGTTGTTTCCAGCCGTCCAACTGTACCAACTGCTCCAGGCTGTTTGAGCACGATGTCACGCATTCCGCTGATTATTCTGGCAGCACCCATGATAGGATCTCTGCGGTAATTCATCGGAGTTGTTCCGGCATGCGAACCTTGCCCCTGCAGGGTGATATGTGTCCAGTAAGAACCTTGTGCACCTGTGACCACGCCAATACTTGTATTCTCTGCTTCCAACACCGGTCCCTGCTCGATATGCAGTTCATAGTATGCTCTAATTTGAAATAATTTACATGGGGATTCCCCCAGTTGTTTAGTACGCCGTAGTTCGTCCTCAACTGTGATTCCTTCTGGATCTTGATGTGTGTAAATATCAGCCTGTTCAAAGATTCCCGCAAAAACTCCGGAACCCATCATCGCCGGAGGGAAACGCGCACCTTCTTCGTTTGTCCAGACCGCGATTTCTACCGGTGAATCTGTTTCAACACCATGATCATTGAGGGAGCGTACAACTTCAAGTGCACCTAAAACTCCAAGAATTCCGTCAAATCTTCCGCCTGAAGGTTGAGTGTCGAGATGACTTCCGGCCAATACCGGGGGTGCTTCCGAATTTTTCCCATTTCTGCGGGCGAATAGATTTCCCATTGTGTCCAGGCGAAAAGTACAGCCTGCCTCATCTGCCCACTTCCGGAATAGGTTACGTCCCTCGATGTCAGCGTCTGTCAGTGCAAGTCGGCGGCTCCCGCCGCGTTCTCCGGGGCCGATTGTAGCCATTCCCATCAGCGAGTCCCAGAGGCGTTCTCCGTTTGTTTTTAAAATCATTGCTTCCCGAAAAAATAATTAACTAATCAAACTAGCCTTTATAGTAAAAAACTGGAATTCACTTTGTTATTTTGGTCGTAGGGAGAAATCTTAATGATATTATAGTTTTTGTCTATACAAGATTTTTCACTTTGTTCTAAATGACATGGTATTTTAACTATATCAACGGTATGAGACTAGAGCACACCGAGAATATCCCTGCCTAAAACCCAGATTCCATAAAATAATGCAATGCAGCTAAAAAAGAGGTGTACCAATTCACGCTCCCCTTCAACATCTCTATAACTGATGACGTGATAAGTTATTATTCCGGTGATCAGTACAATTGCAAAATCAGTCCATTCGGAGTCTCCTGTTGATTGAAAATACACCTTAGCACATTGTCTCATTTATTGGGTCCACTATAGACCCCAATTCGGACCTTCCGGGACCTCTTTCTCTAGATCAGGAAGATCTGGATCCGCTTCAAGTCGGATCTTTTCAAAGTCCGTCAGTTTTTCAAATTCCTGGCAGACCCGCAGCCATTTGAAATGAATCGAATTCGAGACGATTTCCTCGTCCTGGATCTTGAATTCTTCCACAACCGGTGCCCATTCCAACATGGCAGATCGGCTTCCGGAAAAAGCTTCATGGGAATCATCAGTATCGGTCCAGTTATGTCTACTCAAGTGTTTCTCGAACTCCAAAATGACTTCCTTGCGTTCCAGGCTTTCAAAAACCTCTTCAGGGGCTTTGGCCAGGGTTTGGATAAAAAATTGACGGGTAAATGGGACTAAATTTTGAAAATTCTGTTTTTTTCGGGCATGAATTATTTTGAGTACATGGAGGGTCAAATCCATCAGGCAGGCAAAAAAAATCCGGTTACGCGCGGTTTTCATAGAGGATGCGAAGAGCGGTTCCTTGATCAGATCTACATATCGCGTACCGGCCCGGGCTTTGAGGTATCCATAAAGACTGACCTGCGCCACATAACTGGACCGGCTTGAAACAAAAGACCTGAGGGATTCAATCTCGTCAATCCGATTTTGCCGCCCTAAAAAATTTATTAATGGAAGTACAAGTTTTAACAATCCTTTGAACATTTCATATGATCATTTAAATGTAAAAAAGCACAAAAAAACAGTTCCAAAAAGGTTTATCAACAATTTCTCATAAAATAGTTGTAAAAACAATCAACTTCTAATATTATACGATCCAAGACAAATAACTTCTAATATTATAGTTGTAAAAACAATCAATAATATTAGAAGTTTTTTTTAAACAAAACGGTGAAATATTTCCCACTGAAATGAATCGATGGGAGGTTTTCATCGTTGCCTTGGTCCTGGATAGAGACCAGATCGGAGCGATCATGAGTGATATTGCCCAGCATTGGGCTGAAACACGCAGCCTGACCACGAAGATTTTAATCCTGTGGTTCATTTTTTCGATAGGGATCTTTTTTTTCGCGGATGCCCTTAACTCATTTACATTCTTTGGGTGGCCCTTCGGCTTTTACATGGCCGCACAGGGTTCACTTGCCATCTTTGTTGTCCTGATTGTGGTGTTAAACACCAAGCAGGAGAAGATTGATGAAAAATATGGTTTAGCAGAAGACGAATAAGGAGAGAAAATATGGAACAAGAAAAAAAGCCCTTTATTGAAATGCTGCCCAAAGTTTATGGACTATACACGGGTGGTTTCATTGCCTTCATCATCTTGATGGCAGTCCTTGAACAGATGGGTTTGGGTGCCGAAACGATTGGAATTCTGTTCATCGCATTTACCGTTGTGGTTTATGCGGGAATTGGCTGGCTTTCAAGGACGATGCAGGTGGAAGCCTATTACGTGGCAGGACGTCAGGTCCCAGCCTTGTTCAATGGGATGGCTACGGCAGCGGACTGGATGTCAGGAGCTTCTTTTGTCGCAATGGCCGGTGGTATTTATTTTGGCGGTCATGGATATCTCGCCTTTTTGGTGGGTTGGACCGGAGGCTATGTTTTAGTGGCTTCTCTGATGGCACCTTATCTGCGTAAATTCGGCTGCTATACGGTACCGGATTTTATTGGAACCCGTTATGGAGGAAATCTGGCACGGTTGTTTGGCGTGATCGTGTTGGTCGTGGCGTCCTTCACCTACGTGACAGCACAGATCAATGCTACCGGAACGATTGCATCTAGGGCCCTGCAGATTCCTTTCGAAGTTGGAGTCTGGTTCGGATTATTCGGGATTTTGCTCTGCTCTATGCTCGGTGGGATGAGGGCTGTTACCTGGACTCAGGTTGCTCAGTACATCGTCCTGATCATCGCTTATCTTATCCCGGTTATCTGGATGTCCAACAAACAGGATTTCGGACTCATCCCGCAACTGGTCTATGGTGATGCAGTGCAAAGAGTCACTGAACTGGAGCAGTTGCATCAGGTAGGGGTGCTCAAACCGACGGAGTCTTTTGCCGGCCTCAAGGCGCTGACTGTACCATTCGTGGCGGCCGGCGGTGTAATGGAGGCTTGGAAATTCGTGACCCTTGCTTTCTGTATGATGGCCGGTACGGCGTCTCTTCCGCACATTCTGATGCGTTACTTCACCACCCCTTCTGTGAAGAGTGCGAGACGTTCAGTGGCATGGTCATTGTTTTTCATATTCCTTCTGTATTTCACCGCACCAGCTCTGGCGACCTTTACCAAGCTTCAGATCCTTGATCCGAACCTGGCATCAGGAATTATTGGTAAAGCAATTGCCGAAGTGAATGCCCTCGATTGGATCCAGAAATGGAGTACGGTCGGGTTTCTGGCAATATCCGACAGCAACGGGGATGGAATCCTGCAAATCAACGAGTTCTTTATGCGTGGGGATATCGTGGTCCTGGCGACGCCTGAAATAGCAGGACTTCCCTATGTAATTTCAGGACTGGTTGCGGCGGGTGGAATGGCAGCTGCGATGTCCACAGCCGATGGCTTGCTACTGGCAATTGCTAATGCTCTTTCCCATGACCTTTACTACAAGATCATCGATCCCACTGCGGAAACGGCGAAAAGATTGATCGTCGCCCGTGTTCTGCTGGTAGTCCTTGGTGCTGCGGGTGCCTTTGTTGCGAGTCTGAAATTGACCAGCATCCTTGGTGCGGTTGCCTGGGCCTTCGACTTTGCCATGTCGGGATTGTTCTTTCCTCTGATTCTGGGTGTTTGGTGGAAACGGGCCAATCGTCAGGGAGCCTGTGCAGGAATGTTTATGGGATTCCTTTCTGGAACCTGGTATCTCTACATGGTGCATTGGGGAGGAATGGAACCCTGGTTGGGTATTGATCACCTCAGATTTGGGATCATCGGCTGTTCTGTTAACCTTGTGACCATGATTGTGGTAAGCCTTGCCACCGAAGAACCTGATGAAGCGACCCAGAAGATGGTTGATGATGTCAGATATCCGAAGGGTGAGACCGTTCTTTCGGCATCTCACTGATCCTGTAAGCTTGATTTTCCCCGGGGTTCTTGCCCCGGGGAATTTTTTAACTCCTTAGATGAAGTTGTATTGATGGACCCTGTGTCGGAAGTTTTTCCGCTTTGGGTCATTGCCTTGGATTATGTCTCCGGGGTAGTGATGTGGACACTGATCGGACGAACGGCGATGGGTTTTTTCCTTCCTGAAGATTCGCCCTTTTTCTTCATGCGTTTCTTTGTCCGCTCCACCAATCCTTTGCTCCGTTTTGTTGCACCAGTCACTCCTGGTTTTCTCTTGCCTGCTCTGATTCCGCTCTATGTCGCCTGGTTTTTTTACATGCTGCGGTTTTACCTGATGCCCTGGTTGCTGGGTTACACGGTGATGGGGATGCTTTCATTTCCGCTTGAGAGTGAAATTGCAGGGTTGATATACCGGGCCCTCTCTCCTCAGTAAATCCTGTTACAGGAATAGAATTTTTGAGTTCCAAGTATCTCAGCACCTCCTGCAAGTAACCCCCACTAATTCTTCACTGTCCGACACCATAAACACGATCAGCAGTTTCAGGGAATCCGAATTTCTCATAAAAGGCACGGACAGGATGAATATTTGGATTCACTTCTGCGGAAGCCCCTGGGATTCCCTGCCAGCGCCGATAGATGTATTTGAGGGAATGCAGATAATCCTGGTGATGTACAGCTTCAACAGGGGTTATCACTTGTGGTTTTGGAATTTTAAGTTCATGCCATGTTGTAGCAGGGCATCCCGCAAAACCTTCGCCCTTTCCGATACTTCAGAATTAGGCTTGGGAACACCGCTGAAAAGGAAAATATGGGTTCATGTTTGAATTGCTACGGGTCAAAAAATGCGAGTGTGATTTTACAGGGCTAAAATTATTTATATATAAATTTACTCTGAAGTTATCGACAAAATTTCTTCAGCAGTTGTTAAACCGTGCAGAATTTTGTTTACACCATCACGCCGTAAAGTAATCATTTTTTCTTTCAAAGCTTGTTTTTTTATGGAATCGGAATCACTGCTTTCGAGAATGGTATTTTTGAGGCCTTCACTCATTTCCAGCAGTTCGTGAATTCCTAACCGTCCTCGGTAACCGGTATTTCTGCACTTAGTACAGCCTGTGCCACGGTAGAAACTTTGGCCGATTTTCCTGAAACTTTCTTCTTTGATACCTAACTCCCGCAGTTGTTCCGGATGAGGTTTGTAGCTTTTACGGCAATCCGGACAGATACGGCGCACCAGCCGTTGTGCAAGCACGCCGATGATTGTTGAGGAAACGAGGAAAGGTTCAATTCCCATGTCAATGAGACGGGTGATGGTGGCCGGAGCATTGTTGGTATGAACAGTACTGAAAACCAGGTGTCCGGTCAATGCGGATTGAATGGCAATCTGCGCGGTTTCTGTGTCACGCATTTCTCCCACCATGATAACATCAGGATCCTGCCGCAAAACTGAACGCAGAGCGTTGGCGAATGTCAAACCGAGTTTCGGCTTAACTTCGATCTGGCTGTAGCCGGAAAGTTTGTATTCAACAGGATCTTCAATGGTAATTATATTGCGGGCCTCATTATCGATTTCAGCCAAAGAGGCATAAAGGGTCGTTGTTTTTCCGCTTCCGGTAGGTCCTGTAACAAGGATGATACCACCGCTGCTCTGCACCAGTTTTGAGTACGGTTTAGAGATGTATTTCGCTAAACCAAGTTGACTCAGCTGCATCAGTTTTTCGTCTTGATACAACATACGCATGACAATTTTTTCACCTTGAATTGTCGGTACGGTTGAGACTCTGATATCAATTTTCCTGCCGGCAATCAGTACCATCGAACGTCCGTCCTGCGGGATACCTTTCTGGGCAATGTCCAGGCGGGACATGACTTTAATTCTGTTAACCACAGTCACATGCACCTGGTGCGGAAAAACAGTGACCTGCTGGAGGACGCCGTCAATACGGTAACGCACAATGGTTTCACGGGTTGTCGGGTCGATGTGTACATCACTGGCCTCATCTTTTGCCGCTTGCCAGAGGAGACTGTTGACTAAGCGTTTTATGGGTTCTTCATCAGTTGCGTCAAGTAAATCTTCCGGTTCTTCTACCGCGAGAATGTTTTCATAAGTTTCATCTGAATCAAGCTGATCCACGGCTTCTTCAGTAGTGGCGGAAGATTCATCATAAGCACGGTTGATCAGATCCAGCACAGCCTTCTTGTGTGATAGAATCGGTTCTATATGACACTTAAAATGTCGGGCGAGATCGTCCAGAGGCTGTGAAAGTTCCGGATTTGTTATGGCAACCTCCAGCGTGTTGCTCTCTTTTTTAAGGGGGAAGAAGATATTTTTTTTGGCATATCGTATCGGAATTAATTCAGTATATTCACGCACCACCGGAATATCATCAAAATTCTCCCGGTACTCCAATTCAAAATAGGAGGCCATTGCCTGCTGAAACGCGGTTTCACTGGTCACATTATGTTTCAGCAGCGCTTCTTTCAGACCGTCCGTACTTTCACGGTAAGCAAGCAGTTGTTCATGCAGCGGTTCCAATGACTCCGGAGATGTTCCAAAATGCTCTACTAAAATATCAACTACAGGGTGGTAGGTGTTCATGCTGTAAATTATGGATGCTCTGTTGTTTTTCTAATAAGTTCACTGCTCAGTTAAGCAGATGATACGTGATTGATGAACCAGTAATAAATTCATAATAACATGTCATTTCGAGGGAAGCGAGAAATCTATCTTATGTTAAGCACTGATATTATTAAGATCCCTCTCTTCGTTCGTGATGACAAATAATTAGTTTAGGAGTTTTTACAAAGCCATCATGATTGATTCAACAAAAATAATCTTTAAGCTCAGGGTTGGAGTGTTAAGATAATGGTTGTGTCTCCATCAATTTCCTGCAGTTCCACGCTATTATCATAGATTGTTTTGACAAAGACTTTTTCCAGCCATTCTCCTTCCTGGACGACATAAGCTACTTTATTTTCATCAATAAAAACGTAACGGCCCTCTGAAGTTTCCAGGATATCTTTCAGAATCAGAGCTTCAGTTAATTGTTTAGTTCGTGAAGAAATGTCTGTTCTGGTAGTAGTCTTGACTTCAGACAGTTGAGTTGCCGCGCTTGAAATTGTTAGCTTTTCTGGGACTTTCTTTTTTTTCCGGGCAGGATTTTGTTTTTTTGTTAGGACAGATTTTGAAAGAGACTGAGTGAGAGAAACTGAATTATTATTTTCAGGCAGCAAACTGCGAAAGGGATTATTACTCAGTGCGACTTTTGAGGAGGCAGCAGCCAAACTACTTGCTGCATTGTTCAGTGTTAGAAACACAGACAAGAACAGAAGGAACAGTATCAATTTCGGCTCTCCAATTTTCATAAGTTATTCTCTTTTAGTGGAATTTGCAGACTTTTGTATACTGCTAAGACCATTTCAATTCTCAGTTCTGGTTCCTGTTGAGCAGGTGTAGGATTTACCAGCAGCAGTTTTTCTAGCAGCAGCAGCCGAGGTCCGTCTTTCAACTCTTGCATAAACCGCAGGAAGCTTGCGTATTCACCGCTCAATTTTAAATTAATTTTCAGCGTCTGAAGCAAAGTTTGCGCGTTGTTTTCTTCAAAGCTCTGTTCTTCGAGCTGCAGTCCATTTTTCTGCAAAGTGTTTGTGAGCCAGTGTAATAATTCGGCACGCTGCCATTCAGCAGGCAGAAGTTGTCTTAAAGCGCTTTCCCTGTCCTGCAGCGACTGAAAGCTGTTTTCTTGTTTAAATGTTGTGCCTGCACTTTTAACTTTATTCAGACTGGCATCTGTCTGCAGAATCCGAGTAGCCAATTGCTTTTTAAGCTTCAACTCCGGAGCCAGCATAAAGTTGTAAAAAAGCAAAGAAGCCAGGACTAAAATCAGCACCGACAAAATTACTTTTCGTGTCTGCGGACTATTCCATTCTGTAGTGGAAAAACCAGAACCCACGGCTAAATTCATGTCTTGTCTCAGTAAGTTTAATATTAGTTGAAACCGTTGTATAAATTTGTCAATTCGGTTTTTTCACGAATGACACGTTTTTGGGACTTTTTTATAGAGCCACCATATTTTTGTTTTTCTTTGTTAAGCGTTGCCGGTAAAACAAGGCTACAGTGCTAAACAATAATACCAGGATTATTACTGAAACACCTGCATACTGCAGAGATGTTGTTGGAACATTGCTGATCTTAAAATTCAGTCTGTTCGAAGCGGATGCTTTGTTTTTCCAGCTTAGAAAGGTTGTTTCATTTAAATTTTGTTTACCGGAAAAAATCAGTTCGTCGGACTTGATTTGCAAACGCTCGATTGGTGTAAAAACTCCAATTACGTCCAGAGAATGCTCAAATTCCCTGTTTATTTCTAATCCGCCAAACCAGGCAGGGAGGATATATTGGTAAATAATTTGGGTGCTTCCTTTAGGGAAAATATAGGCTATTTTTAAAACATTTTTTTCCAGTTGATGTTTCATTGAGTTGCCAGACTTACTGTCCATCATGCGGAAATTTTCTATTCCTGCAGGTAGTTTCTGCACAAGCGGCCGAGTGCTGGTATCAATTTTGTCTGCTGTAGAATTACGGAACACTAAAACCTCAGTCACTGTAACCGCTCCTAATCCGGATTCAATCACAAGTGAGACTTGGGAGGTTTCCAGTTTCTCTACTGCAGTAGAAATGCCCGGAATAATAATGTTTGTTTCAATGAGTGTTTCTCCGGCTTTCATGAAAAATATTTTTGAACTGTATAATTCACCTTCCACCCGTGTTCCCAGTTGATAACCTGCACGTAAATCCTGCTTGACTTTAAGGAACTCAAATTCGCCGCCGCTATTGGTTTTGACACGGCCCTGAGGTCCGGCAGGAGTTACCTCTCCTTCAGGACTGAGTACAAATTTCAATAATATCACGTCAAGTCCTTCCGGAGATGTTTCTGCTCCGGAAGAGAGTTTCACCTGCCCTTTCACTGTCAGATGATTAGGCGCGGAAGGATCTGCTGAATATGCGCCGAAAGGCAGTACAACCGTAAACAGTGTTAACATTCCATGCAGGCAAATTCGCCTCAGCTGTTGTTTAAGTCTGTATAGTGCAAAACCGAAAATTGCCACGCTGCTGTTTAGAAAATATTGTTGATTTAAGTACTGTTTAATTATTGAGAAGCTTCGATAGATTTAAGATAATTGTCGATCTCTTTTGCCTTTTGTCTGGCTGCATTTTGAAATTGTTTTAATTCTGAAGGAACACGGGCTTTTGCAACCAGCCGGTAATGGCGTAGCGCGGATTTCCACTGTTCCTTGAAATGATATATTGTGCCAAGTTCAAAGTGAATCTGAATGTATATCGACGAGTTTTTCGGGATTTTCCTGCCGGCCAATTCTTTGAGACGTTTCAGTGCTTTGTCCGTTTTGTTTGCTTCACGGTCAAGTTGGGCCACCCAAAAAGCGGCCTGTAATTCCTGGTTGGAGCTACCTCCGCCATCTGCGCGCAGCATCCATATCCGGGCTTTGCTAGTCTGTTTAAGCTGAGACGACTGATGGTAACCGATCAGGTAGGCATAAGTTTGATACTCCTTTTTAGGTCGTGAACTTTTCTTGAGCACACTGTAAGCCCGCTTGTATGTACGTACCAGCGCTTTATAATCCTTGGAACGTTCATAAAGCCGGGTCAGCTCTTCAACCAACTGCAGGACAAGGTTCACATTTTTATCAGGCACTTTTTTAAGAGCACTTCTATAGTATCCTTTTGCTCGTTTATAGCCACCTAATTTTTCTGCGGCATAACCTTGATCAATCAGTGCTTTTACTGTCAGTGTCTTTTTTTTATCATAATTTGCCATTAGTGCATATGCATTGAGGATCCCATTATATTTTGCACTGCCGGTTTTCTTGTTTTCAGCAAAAAGTAGTATTTTAAAATTATTTTCGTCCAGCACCCTCTTTTTTGCCCTCACTTCTTTGTGAATTGTCTTGGTGACTTTAGACCATTCTTTCTGGTCAATCATTTTCTGGAAAGAACTTTGCTCGAGGAATTTTCTGATTTCAGCCTGCCTGCTTTTGTCTGTTTCGTTGAGCGGCTTTATTTTTAAAGCCTGACGATAAAAATTGAGCGAAAGCTCTTTTTTGCCTGCGTTCTCTGCCGCTTTTGCCTGTACTATCTTTGCTTCGATAGTTTTTGTTTTTTTATTGTTATAAATAGCAAGCAGCGCATATGCTTCGAGGATTCCATTATATTTTTTGTTGCCGGTTTTCTGGTTTTCGGCATAAATCAGCAGTTCAAAATTTTGCTCATCCAGGATTCTCTTTTTTGCTCTTACTTGCTGGTGAATTGCTTTTGTGACTTTTGACCATTCTGCTTTTTCAATCCATTGCTGGAAAGCACCTTGTGCGAGGAATTTGCGGATTTCATCCTGTTTCCTTTTATCTTTTTCAGTTTGCGGTTTTACTTTTAAGGCTTTTCGATAGAATGAAATTGAAAGCTCTTTCTTGCCTAGTTTCTCTGCAGCTTTGGCTTGGCTGATCAGTGCATCCAGATTATCCGCACGTTGTTGATCATGTGTGCGCAAGAGTGCGTATGCACTCAAAACACCGCCCCAGTTTCCTAGCTTCTGTTCTGCAAAGAGCAGTTGGGGGAAATACTGTTCATTCAGCGGGATGTTTCCTGCCTTATATTCACTGCGTAAAAAAGTAGAGACACCTGTCCAGTTTTCCTGTGCTGTCAATTCCTGTAAACGTGCACTGGAAATGTAGAGGTTAAGCTGTGTCAAATTTTGTGTATCTTCAGGAAATGCTTTTTTCCAGCGTTCAGCAATAATTTTTATACGTTCAAGACGTTGAAAATCTGTTCTACGTTGAGCAGCGAAAATCCAAAGTTGAAAATAAGAGATGGTCAAAGCAGGAGATTTCCTGTCATAAATTTCCTGAAATTCCCAGGTAATGGCTTTCCAGTCCTGCAACTGTTTGTGAGATTCCAACAAAATCTGGATTGCTTGTTGACGATATTTTTCACTCTCAAGTATATTACGGGAAACTATGCGTGCCTCTTCCCATTTTTTTGTTTCAAGCAGGCAAGTGCTTTTTAGGTACTGTAAATGTTGCCATTCTTCTGGGTTTGTGTTTTTGGATTTTTGCAGATAACCGGGTTTGTCATTTATTTCCGCAATAAGTTCTTCACATTTGTTTTGGTCAAAGTAAGTGAACAACAGTTGAGTTTGAAATCCGTGACGCACCTGATCATCCAACTTGGGGTCACTTCTGACACTCAAGAGGAATTGAACGAATTTTTCTTTTGAAACAGTTTCCCGGTAGAGCACCATCAATGTTTGCAAAAGCTCCGGATTTTGCTGGTAATCAGGATGCTTCCGAACTTGTTCGAGCAGTGAAATTGCGAGAAAATTTTGTTTTGTTTCAACATACAGGTAAGCCAACCGCTGTTGAATTGACGCCGAATGTTCTGTTACGCCACTGGCGAGATATTTTTCAAAGATCTTAATTGCTTTTTTTTGTTGCTTGTTTTCAATGTAGAGGTAGCCCAACCGAATTTGGATCTCTGCAACATGTTCTGTATCTTTGCCTGAGAGATATTTTTCAAAGATCTTAATCGCTTTTTTCGGCTGTATTGTATCAATATAAAGATAGCCTAACCTGATTTGGATTTCCGCAAGATGTTCAGTGTCTCCACTGGCGAGATATTTATTAAAAATTTCAACCGCCTTTTTCGGTTGTTTAGTTTCGATATAGAGGTAACCCAGCCGGATTTGGATTTCAACAGCATATTTTCCTTTACCGCTCTTGAGATATTTTTTAAATGTCTCAATTGCCTTTTCAGGCTTTTTAGTTTCAATATAGAGATAAGCTAAGCGATATTGCGCATCATCTGCATAAGTTTTGTCCTTCGTAGCTAAATAATTGCTGAACGTCTCAATTGCTTTTTTAAGTTGTTTGCTTTCAATATAGAGGTAAGCCAAACGGTACTGAACTTCACTCGCATAGGTTTTGTCCTTCGTACTTAAATATTGTTGAAAAGCAATTATTGTTTCATGCGGCTGGTGTTTTTGCTCTAAAACACCAATACGGTAATAAGCAAGCGGGAGGTGTTTTTTATCCTTTTTTGCTAAGTATATTTTATAATTGTTCACCAAACGGCTGACTGATTTTGGTCCCAGATCAGCAGTCTCTGTTTGTTGAAGTGATGCAGCGTATGCCATTTCCGCCCGCCAAAATGCAGATCCGGCAGCTAATTTTGAGTCAGGGTGATCTTTGACAATCCGTGCGAACCAGCTTTCAGCTTGTTCATATTTTTTGGTTTGCTGAAACTTAGCTGCTAACTGATATTTAAGATTCAAAGCCTTTTCTGGTTTGATGGACTTTGATTGTTTCAAATACTGCTGCCACGCATCCTCTGTTTTCGAGATGTTATCCAGAAACCACCATGCACGTCCGATTAAATACCAGCGTTCCTGTTGTTGACTTTGGGTTAAGGCTGTTGGGTCACTATTCTTAAAATGCTGAATGGAAGTTTTATATTCCTGTAGTGCCTGCTGTTTATTTTTTTTGCGTAAAAGTTCCGCACTGAATGAAGAAACATAACCCAGCCAATAATGAGCATCATCTCTGAGTTTTGAAGTAGGGTAATCCTGCAACAGTGAATTCATGGTTTTAATTGCGAGTGGATATTTTCTGGTCCGTACCAGAATAATACCCCGCTGCAGCACTTCATCATCAAGATATGATTTGCTGAGTGGAAAATTTCTCTTCAGTTCATCAAAAGCTTCGATTGATGCCTGAATGTAACCACCTTTTCGTAGAGCTTTTACACGCAGATATAATATCTCTTCACGTGCCGCGCTTTCCTTAAATTGATCCAGATAACATTTCGCGGTTTCAATGGACGCTGAGTAGAGGCCATCTCCATATGTCTCACGTGCCACTGCCAATTGTTCTTCTTCACTCAAGTCGCTGGTCCAGCACTGTGCAGACGCAGCAGATGCGGTGAGGAAAAAACAAAAGACTGTCAGCAAAAAAGCAATAATGTCGGAGCGTTTATTCGAGTAATATTTTGCAGCGTTTTTTAGCACGTATTTAGCTTAATGATCAGTTTTAATTGTTATGTCTGTTTTACAACAGTGAATTCTCTGTTGCTTGCCTGTTTAATCAGCTACCAATTCTGTTAAAATTTTTTGCCAGCAGTCAGGGTCAGGGTTTAGCACTTCAACAGTTTTTGCCCGGCTGGTTTGCCCACGTATCACACTCACGTTTGTCTTTGCGGTTTTTAAGGATTTTGCAAGAAACTTCACGCATTCCACGTTTGCCTGATTGTCAATCGGCGGAGCAGTCACACGTAAACGTATTCGACCATCGTGACGTCCGCACCATTCATTTTGAGAGGTACTCGGCTGCAGGAAAATCTGCAGAACAAGCTTGTCTTCTTGCCATGAAAAGGCAGAATTTTGAGCAGACATAAGATTATCTTGAATTATCCGTTGCTTATTTTGTGAGTCACCGTATCTTAGAACAACTCTACATTATAGTGTTTCAATAGAAAAAAACCAATCCAGAAGCAAATGAAAATGAATAATTCTACTCTTTCTCCCATCATTAAAATATGCGGATTGACCAGTCTTGAACAAGCTTTGTCATGTGTTGAATTAGGTGCGGATTGGCTGGGACTTAATTGCTGGAGCGGTTCTTCACGTTACATTACAGCGGAAAAAGCCCTGGAGATTGTCGACGGACTTCCTGAATCAGTGAGCACCGTGGGCGTTTTTGTTAATGAATCTACGGATACTCTGGAAAGTATAATGCGTGAAACAGGCATTGATCTGGCGCAGTTGCATGGCGACGAGACGCCTGAAAGCTGCAAAAAAATAACTGTGCCCTGGTTTAAAGCTTTCCGTGTTTCTCCGGATTTTCAGCCGCAGCGGATTCAGGATTACGGTGGTGAAACTTTTTTGCTGGATGCATACAGCAAAACACATTACGGAGGTTCCGGACAAAAAATTGACTGGGAGCTTGCTTCAACTGTTTCCGCAATGGGAAAGTTGATTCTCGCGGGCGGGCTGGCACCTGAAAATGTCGCAGACGCCGTCAATAAAGTACGTCCTTGGGGTGTGGATGTCTGTAGCGGAGTTGAAAGCGAACCTGGAATTAAAGATCTGCTGAAAGTAAAAGAGTTTATCAATAACATTAGAAATTCCGGAGACAGTTAATACTATCTCAAACCTTACTGCTGAGAGGACTTTCACCAGCGTCCTTCTTGAACGGTATTGGTTCGGTCTGTGCGCAATTTTGTACGCAAATAGCGGATGTTGCAGGTTGCAGATAAATCCTGTTCTGATACAATAAGCCAGCAGTTTTTTGATGCCTGAAATCGGGCAGTGACACAATTTAAAAATATCATGAACAACTCTACATTTACAACTCAGGGTGGTATTAAAATCGAAAAGGCGATTACTCCTTTGGATGCAGAACATGCCCTCGATAAAATATATCAATATATTGATATTAAAAAAGGTGCGCTTTTCGTTAGCAACTACGAAGTTCCGGATCGGTATTCACGTTGGGATTTGGGCTTTGTACATCCTGCGCTGGAGCTGATTGCCAGGAAACAACAGTTTGAAATTAACGCACTCAACCCAAATGGAACACGACTGCTGAAATTGATTGCACCTGTTTTGGTAAATCATCCTCATTTAGAGACACTGGTTTTTGAAGATGCTGCCGATCAACCTGCAGTACAAATTTCAGGGACAGTGAAGCCAAGACCAGATTTTTTCCCGGAAGAGGAAAGAAGCCGCCAGCCCAGTGTATTTTCTGTGATTCGCCAAATATTTGAACTGTTCCGCAGCGTTGACCCTTATCTGGGGCTGTACGGCGCATTTGGTTACGATTTGGTTTATCAATTTGAAAATATTGAAGCAAAACACGAACGTGATCCTGAACAAACAGATTGCCATTTGTTTTTACCGGTTGAGTTGGTGGTAGTTGATCGGCAAAAGGAAGAGGCATACAAAATTGAATATCATATAGATACACCGGAGGGTATGACAGAAAGCTGGTGGAATACCGGTGCTGAATTTCCGCTTGTCTCAACAAAGGCGGATGGGAAAATAAAGTGTGATCACGTTCAAGGTGAGTTTGAGCAGAAAGTAGCAAAAATACAAGAAGGCTGCCGGCGTGGTGATTTTTTTGAGGTTGTACTTTCGCAGGCATTTTCTACGGCTTTTGCAGAGCAGCCCTCAACTTTATTCAAAAGAATCTGTACTCAAAATCCCAGTCCTTACAGTTTTCTGATCAACATGGGTGCAGAACAACTGGTAGGCGCGTCACCGGAAATGTATGTAAGAGTTAAAGAAGATCGTTTTGAAACCAGCCCAATTTCTGGAACAGTACCTGTCGGTAATGATCCGATGGAAACAGCGGAAAGGATAAAAGATCTTATTTCTTCAGAAAAAGAAGAATCTGAACTAACGATGTGTACCGATGTGGATCGTAACGATATGGCGAGGATTTGTGAACCGGGCAGTGTGCACTTAATCGGCCGGCGTTTGCTGGAACGTTATTCGCGGCTGATTCACACAGTAGATCATTTGGAAGGTATTTTAAACAAAGACAGGGATGCAGTAGATGCGATATTAACCCACATGTGGGCTTGTACCGTGACCGGTTCACCAAAACCTGCTGCCATGCAGACCATTGAAAATATGGAAAATTCACCGCGTGGATGGTACAGCGGTTGTATCGGATTTTTATGGTTTAATGGTTATGTCAGTACCGGAATGACTTTGCGCACAGTTCATCTGAAAAACGGACAAGCCACTGTAAGAGCCGGAGCTACTTTGCTTTATGACTCAGATCCTGCCACAGAAGAGCGGGAAACGCACATAAAGGCCTCAGCCTTTTTGGGCGCGACTTTAGGCAGCAAGCCGCCGATTTCAGTTGATTTTGACTTGCCGCAGACAGGTGAGGCAAAAACGGTTTTATTTGTCGATAATCAAGATAGTTTTGTCCACACATTAGCAAGTTATGTCAGACAAACCGGAGCTACTGTAATCACTCTCCGTTCCGGATTCCCGTATCAGATGCTGGATGAGATTTCTCCTGATTTACTTTTCATTTCACCAGGTCCGGGATTTCCAAGTGAACAAAAAGTTCCGGAATTAGTCGGCGAAGCACTCAAAAGGGACATTCCGATTTTTGGCGTGTGTCTTGGACATCAGGGTATTGCAGAACATTTTGGTGGAAAATTGCTGACTCTTGAACATCCGGTTCACGGTAAGTCTGCAGAGATTATGCACAGCGGAGATTCATTTTATGCTGGACTGCCGAACCCATTCAGTGCAGGACGTTATCACAGTCTGTATGTTGATTCGGCTTCACTTCCGGAATGTCTGGAAGTCACCGCGAAAACTGATTCCGGTTTGATAATGGGACTGCGTCACAAAACTTTAGCAGTGGCATCTGTACAGTTTCATCCGGAATCTATTCTGACGCTCAAAGACCAGTCCGGATTACGGATGATCAACAAGGTGATGGCGGAACTGACTGCTGTGTCAAATAACAAATAAGGTTCATAAGTATGCAGCAAATTACACTTGATGAAATAGCAGCAGCAGCAAATATCGTTTATGCGGAAATGCAGGCGACTCCTCAATATTGCTGGCCCCTGCTTTGTGATCGTTTAGGTACAGAAGTCTGGGTTAAACATGAAAACCATACACCGAACGGTGCTTTTAAAATCCGCGGTGGTTTGGTCTATTTTGCACATCTTGCAAACTCTTCTGCAATCCCGAAAGGTGTGGTCTGCGCGACCCGTGGAAACCACGGTCAGTCTGTGGGTTTTGCCGCAAAGCGTCACGGAATTCCAACCACTATCGTGGTTCCTCACGGAAACAGTCTGGAGAAAAATGCCGCCATGCGAGCGCTTGGTGTGAAACTGCTGGAGCATGGTGATGAATTTCAGACCGCGCGTGAATTTGCGGTAAACCTGGCAGCTGAAGAATCTTTGCAAATGGTGCCTTCCTTTGATCCGCTGTTAGTTGCCGGAGTTGCAACCTATAGTCTGGAATTGCTGCGAGCGGTCAAAGATCTTGATGTTGCTTACGTTCCTATCGGTTTAGGTTCCGGAATCTGCGGAATGCTTGCGGCTCGTGATGCATTAAACTTGAAGACTGAAATCGTCGGAGTCGTCTCCGCACATGCCAGTGCTTATGCTGAATCATTCAGTTCCGGAAGTCCCGTTGAGTCTCCGGTCAGTACTAAGATTGCAGACGGAATGGCCTGCAGTGTGCCGGAAGAATCTGCACTGGAACTGATTTGGGAAGGTGTTGAAAGGATTGTGCAGGTTAGCGATACAGAAATTGCGGAATCAATGCGGATGATGTATGAGTGCACTCATAATGTCTGCGAAGGTGCAGGAGCTGCTGCAATTGCTGCTGCGCTACAGGACTCAGCGAAAAATATAGGCAGAAAAGTGGCGGTTATTGCTTCCGGCGGTAATGTGGATCGTGATGTTTTTGCCAAAATACTGAATGGAGAAAATTATGCAGACTGAAGAATAAAATCAGTCAGTAAATTTCAAAGTATACAACGGTATTTTCCTGGAGGAAGAGTGATTTCTGAAGTGCGGGCTAGCACAAAGGTGCGGTCATTCTTAAAATAAACGATGACTTTTGTTTCGTTAAGAAAGATCCACGAAGGGGTTGATTTGCTCCAGGCTTGATGCGGAGCGGATGTGTCAAGATAAGGCAGTCGACACAGGTAGCGTACCTCCATCGATTTTTCTGCAGGATATAAAAAACGGGAAGGTGCTGATGTACCGCAACCGAAAAAAAATGTGAGCGTAAATAAAAACAGTGCAACATTTCTTTTCATGATTGTATTTTGTTGAAACAAAAGCGGCTCAACTTTTAAATACAAAGGTGTGTGAAAATTCGGCTTAAGACTCTAACTCTTCCTCTTCCTCAGCTTCCGGAAAGTACAAAATGCGTGAACAGTAGGGGCAGTTTTTGTGTGCATTCGGATTTGCCATCAATTCGTTGACCAACTGTGGTAATAAAACCATGTTACAACCACTGCAGCTTTTGTCCTGAATGGCACAAACCGGTGTCGAAATTCCGCTTTCCTGACAACGCTCATAAAAACGTTTGATGTTTTGTGGGATTTTTTTCAGTTGACGGTTACGTCGTGGTTCCAGTTTTGCGATCTTCTTTTCTGCTTTTTCCTGTTTTTTCAAGAGCCCGGATGTCTCTTCCTGAAATGCGGAACTGGATTCAGTAAGTTCGCTGTTGACAGATTCTAATTCCTGATCCAGATCTTCTTTTTTCATATCCAGTTCAAGCATTTTGTCTTCCAGTAAACCTAACATTTTGCGGGCTTCCTCAAGCTGGTTTTTGCTTGCGGCAAATTCTTTCTCGTTACGAATCTTCGGTACTTGTTCATCGAGACGTAAGATCAACTGTTCCTGAATTTGGATGTTGTTTTTTACCTCTTTACCTTCGTTGGTTAAGAGCTCAAGCTCGTTGTTCTTTTGTTCAAATAATTTCTGATGTTGGTCAACAACCGATCTTGCAGAATCGATCTGACGTTCCAAATGTGAGCGGGAGTAAATGCTTGTCTGTAATTCCAGATCAGTATTGGCAAGATCAATCAGGGGCTGAATAGTTAGTTGCATGGATGATTTTTCGAAGAAGAGTCTTGGCAAGAATTATTTGTCATCCTTACATTCTCTCAAAAAATGATTAATTTTACAAGTACAATGTCTGATTAACTTTTTAAAGTATTTTAAATCAGTTCCTTTGCAGATTTATCTCAATCCGGAAGTAAACGTCTGGGTGATGGAGAATAACTTACAGACTGGACAGGTTTTTCTTTTAACAGCCGCAGCATTTCCTGAACAGTGCGTGCGAGCATTGGGTCTTCATTTTTAACAAAAGATTGCGGAGTGTCTTCCACTTCAATATCAGGATCAACACCGTGATTTTCAACCGTCCATCCCGCATGATGGAACCAGATGGAATATTGAGGTTGAGTTGTTGTTGTTCCGTCCACCAGTTGATAACGTCCGTCGATACCGATCACACCGCCCCACGTGCGTTTTCCGACTAGAGGTCCAAGCTGCAGTTGCCGGAAACTTGTCGTGAACATATCACCGTCAGAGCCGGTGAACTGATTGGCGATCACTATCAAGTGCCCGCGTAGAGTGTGGTAAGGATAGGATTCCGGTGATCCCCAGCGTGGTACGTCATAACCCAAGTGCCGATGAGCTAATTTTTCCAGAATGAGCGGTGACACCATACCTCCTGCATTATAACGGACATCAACGATCAAACCCTCACGGTCAACCTGGGCTAAATAACCTCGATGAAACTCCGCTATTCCGTGGGTACTCATGTCCGGAAGATGCAGATATCCGACGCGTCCAGCAGTCAGCGAGTCAACGCTTTTCACATTATTCCCGACCCACTCTCGGTAACGCACTTCCTGTTCACCAATCAGGGTTTTTACTACGACTTGACGTGTAACCGTTACGCTTCTTTTTGTACCCTTCTTTTTGCTGCCGCCTTCAAGCACGGTAAGCGGGACAAACTGACCTGCCTGATGCACGAGCAATTCTCCGGGAGTTTTGTGTTCATCAAGCGGAACTCCTCCGACTGCTAAAAGTTGATCACCCTCAGAAACAGGAACGCCTGGTTCTGCCAAAGGTGAATGTTCGTTGGTTTTCCAAATATCACCTGAATATATTTTTTGAAAAATCCACGCGCGCCGCTTCGAGTCAAAAACGATATCCGCACCCAAACATCCGACCGGATAACGCGGTGCATACGGATAATCACCACCATATTCATATGCGTGAGATGTCCCCAGTTCACCCTGCATTTCCCAAATTAAATCAGAGAGTTCTGAACGCGAACCAATTCGCGGCAGTAAACGTGCGTAGCGTTGGTAAACTCGTTCCCAGTCAACTCCGGAGAGGTCTTCAGTCCAAAAAAACTCTTTTTGCAGACGCCATGATTCCTGAAACATTTGTGTCCATTCTTCCTGATACTGCACCGAAATGCGGATACGGCTCAAATCCAGCCAGCCGCTTTTTCTGGAAAAATGTTTTTCTGCTTTAAGCTCTTCCGGAACAGGAATTCCTGCTTCCAAAACGCGCAACTGATCACCTGAACTGTAGAGCATGGTACGTGCGGAATTTTCAGCGTCATCGACTGAGGAAATTTGTAAAAAACCGACATTGTCGACTATTGTTTCAATTTCCTGTTTTTCAAAATCATACATCCACAAAATACCTTCATCTTTTTCCAGATCATCTTCAGCCGCAAGATCATCAAAGCTTGCCGAGAGTGGGAATTCGCTGAAAACAACTTTGTTTGCAAGACCTGTTATTTGTTCATAAACACCTTCTGCAACTGGAAATTCAATAATTCTATCCGCAATTCCGTCTAAATCTATTTCAACTGCAAGGTTTTTTTGTTCCGGAGATTTTTTATTTTTTAGGTTTTTATCATCCTGCGCTGCCCGACTTACTCCGCTTTCCGTTTCAGCTGATTCACGTCCCGGGGCCTGCGGTTTTGCTATAAAAGGATTTTGCGCGTCTTTTTTCAGAGTCAGCAGATAAGGTTTCATTGAGCGGGAAAATGAGGTGCCTGTTTGGACAGTGTCCCAGATAGGGTTGAATGTCCTGGATGAAAGAAAAAACAACCAGCGCCCATCCGGATCAAAAGAGGGACTGAAATCGTAGCGTACCGGCTGTGTAATTTGAAACGCTTCTGACGGTTTTACACGTTTGCCGTTTGCAGAAGGTTTGAGGTCAAGTAGGAAAATCGCGGTTAATTCCAGACTCAAATATTTTGTGTAAGCCACCCATCTTCCATCAGGAGAAAAAACAATTTCACGGATTTCACGTACCTTCGAGTGGTCAAGTTTGTTAATACGTCCGCTATCTGCGTTGATTAAAAAAAGTTCCATCCGGCTGGTAGTCAACGCGAGGTGCGGATGCCGTGGTGAAACTGCAATTTCCTGGATACGTCCCGGAGGAAGTTTGTGCGAACAAACAGGTGTTTCGGACGGAAATGCTCCAAAGATATCAAGCTGTTCTTCCATAGCAGAAAGTTTTGTTGTTTTATTCTGTACTACGGATGCATCCGAAATTGCAGCCAAATTTCCGTCAGGCAGCCAACAGGGCAAGCGATAACGTACGCCGTCACGAATTCCGTGTTGACGAACAGCCTGTTCCCAAAGCGGCATCGAAAATAGTTTTCCACGGGCAGTTAAAGCGATCTCATGTCCCTGAGGATGGAGCATGGTTTCTTCCCAGTATGCTTCGCCGTAAAAAAATCGACGCTGTAAACGGGTTTTTGTTGAATGCCAGCCTATGTTTATTTGTGCTTCACGTTTAGCAGAAGCTTTTTCCTGAGGATCAAGTTTCCATAGTTCTCCACCAACGTGATAAACAAGTGTTTTTCCATCTGTTACTGGAAAACGTACGTAGTATTCTTTTTGAAAAGTTTCCTGTCGTAATTCTTTGCCTTGAGCAGTGCAGGAATACAAATTACCGAGACCTTCATGATCTGAAATAAACCACAGCCTTTTTCCCAACCAAAACGGACGCACTGGATTTCCCTGAAGATCACCAAACAAACGTTTAAAATTTCCTGTATTCTGTGCGTCAACCCAGATTTCGCCGGTCATTCCCCCACGATAGCGTTTCCAACGTGAATTATTCAGGGTGTTGCGTCCCAAAACGATACCCTTTTTTCCGCTCAACTGCTGATTCGCAGTCATTGCCGGACCGAAAGGCAGGCGTTCTACAGGGCCGCCGTTGAGTGAGACCTGATAAAGCCAGGCGTCGCTGCCCCGACTGTGAACAGCCTGGTGCGTGCTGCGGAACCAGATATATTGTCCGTCCTGTGACCAACCAACGATATGCGTCACACTGTTTAACCATGTCAGCCGCTGGAGTGGCCCACCGCTGGATTCCATCAAATAAACGTCATGTTCACCTTCTTCCATGGTACAGCAGGCAATCCAGTGTCCGTCCGGAGAAAAGGAGGGGGAATGAGTTTCACTGCGTGCACTGGTCAAGCGTTGGGCACGTCCTCCTTCAAGAGGAACCTGCCACAAGTCGTTTTCACTGACAAAGACGAGCTGATTTTGGAATACTGTAGGCTGGGTGAAATAGCCTTGTCCGTTTCCGTTTACTGTAGGGGATTGTTTGTTGGAGTTCTTTATACTTGATTTCACGTGCACTTAAAAATAGTTAAAATGTTATTGCTTATTTTAATTCAATTGTAATTCTGTAAACAATTCCTTCCGGACTTTTACGGTTACTTTCGATAATGTTCCGGCCCTTAAATTCTTCAAATTCCTGCAAATTATTTTTTAAAAGCTGAAGCCGGTCATAACTGTCAATAGTACCACTGAGTGAAAAGCGTTCGGGCGCATATTCTAAACTGTCCACTTGAAAAGGCGCGTCTACATCCAACAGGGTGGAAATATTATTGAGAAATTTCAAATTAAAATAGTCGCGCTTCTCAAATCTTATACTGTTTTCAATATAGTCTTTGCGCTTCTTTATTTTCTCCTGCAGTTCCATCAGCAAGGCACTAACACCTGAAGCAGAAGTTTGGGGTAAAGCTCTACGCAGTTCAGCTTTTACCAGACGCTCCGCGCGTGCTATGTCCTGCTGCAGGAGGTTTAATTTTGTACTTGTCTGCCAGACAAAACTTATTGAAATTGTAATCATTAAAATTGCCGCAACAGCTACCGCGCCGCGATTTCTCCGTAAAAAACGTTTCCACGGAGTACTTTCGTGATAGAGACTCAGCTTGTGTGGTTCCAGAAATATTTCTGCTTTTTTACGCAACTCACCCAGTATCCCCCAATGTTTGCGTGCAGTCAGTGAAAGCAGAGACTCCTGTTGATTGACAGCATCCAGTTCAGCAGACTGATTCTCCTGCTCATACAGTTGCTCCTCCGCCTTTTCAGCATCGTCATTAAGTTCAGTCGCTGAGCTGTCGTTTTGCGTTTGTTCGTCTGATTCTTCACGCTGCTTTGCCTCAACCATCAATTCTTCAAGCGTGTCCGGTGTTTTTGCATCCAGCTTTGGAGCAACTGTTTTTTCTTCTTTTAACTCAACATCCGAGCTTGCGGAAAAGTTTAAAGCGTCTCCCGATCTTTCAGCAAAAGCTTGTGCTTCAGGCAGTGGGAATGAACGTATCCGGAAGACAACGCCATCCCATTTAATCAGCGGTCCAAAGATTCCATGGACTTCAATTTGACTTTCTGAACTGTAATTTTTTATGCGTAAATGCAGGGTAAGCTGTGCGCATAACCAGCGCAATTCCTCTTTGAGTTGGAGAAAAACTTCAGCTTCTGCATTATTACTTTCCGCATTATATGGCATGTCCTGAGTTTTGGCGAAAGCCTGCAGGAGAGTCGGCAGGGTTGTTTCCGTGGCAGAGAAGTGTTTCCTGAGGATTTCAGGAATACTATTGGGAAAAATCTTGATTTCATCTAAACGACCGTCACTGATAGTGTTCACGAAAGTTTCATCACCGCCGAGGTAAATTTGAAACAAGTCCTGAGCTTCAGGCAAGGCTGAATTATCATTAATTTTTAAACGGAAAAGCGCATATGCGGCACAATCAATGTTCCGGATTAACAAGTCACGCTCCAGACATAGCTGCTGCAGTTTCTCTAAACGCACACGTTCCATCAACAAAACCAGGGCTTCTGAATTTTGCTCTGACATCAAATGCACCTGCACACTGTATGTGGAATCCGCGAGGTCACCCATCAAATCCTCTTCCAACTCAAAAGGCAGTGCTTGTTCTACTTTTTTACGTTCCTGAAATGGAAAAGTAATTTTGCGGAAAGTCACATCTTCAGCAGGCAACAGAAAAGTTATCGCGTGATTCCGCCATTGCTGACTGTCTAAAAACTTGCCGATCCGCTTAATCCACTGCTCTGAATCAGTGCCTCTTTCTTCCTCTGAATTCGTTTCGCTCAATGCGGAAAATCCAACACTGTCTTTTGTGATGAAGACATTGTTGTTTTTTTTGCTCAGAGAAATGCCTTCTATGCAGGAAGAGCTTGCAGAAAGTAGATAAAAGACGTTATCCATGAATAAGCAATTTAGCGGCTGTAAAGATGAGTTAAAAGTTGAGTATAACTTTAACAGAATCCGGCAAATATCTCAAAGAATTGAAAGATCCTTTACGTTTCAGCTTGTAGAAAAATGTGAATATAGTCAAAATCCACTAAATATTTTGTCTTTTTGCTTTAAATATATATCAAGGAGTTAACTAATGGCTAAAATGGAGTTGGAAGTCGGAACATGTCCCACCGGTGTTTTGCTGGCACTTAAGTCAGTGGACGGCAGGATACACCAAGTCACTGCCATTGAAATGACGAATGATGAAGCACTCGAGATTTCAAAGCTGATTCAGCAAAAAGTTAAAGAAAATCATGAGACTCCGGAAGCTGCCAAAATCAATTAACTTCAGTACCATTCTAAGGACATAAGATGAAACAGGAACGCAAAATAATCTGGGGCTGGGCCATGTATGACTGGGCAAACTCAGCTTTTGCCACCACTGTTATGGCAGGTTTTTTCCCTATCTTTTTCAAGCAGTATTGGAGTGTCGGCACAGATGTAAATCAGAGTACCGCGATGCTCGGTTTCGGAAATTCAATCGCGAGTTTGCTTGTTGCCCTGATGGCACCTGTGCTTGGAGCAATTGCCGACCGAGGTTGCATGAAGAAAAAATTTATGATTTTCTTCGCCTATTTAGGAGTCTTGATGACTGCAGGCCTGTATCTGGTAGGAAAAGGTGATTGGATGATGGCGGTTTTTGTTTATGTGATGGGAGTAATCGGTTTTTCCGGAGCTAATATTTTTTATGATTCACTGCTGCCCAGTGTGGCGGATGAATCAAAGGTAGACACGGTATCCAGTTTAGGATTTGCCATGGGTTACCTCGGTGGTGGGTTGCTGTTTTTACTGAATGTTGTGATGACTCTCCAACCCACGATCTTCGGACTTGCTGATGCAGGTGAGGCGGTGCGCTGGTCGTTTGTGAGTGTGGCGATTTGGTGGGGAGCATTTACATTTATTACCATAGCATGGGTTCCAGAACCGGAAACTGGAAAAAAGGAGAGGCAGGCAGGTTCAATCATTGAGGGATTTAAGCAACTTTATAGAACTTTTCAGCAGATACGTCATTTAAAAACTGTACTGTTGTTTTTGCTGGCCTACTGGTTTTATATAGACGGTGTAGATACGATCATTAAGATGGCGGTGGATTATGGGATATCGATCGGTTTTGCATCGAATGATCTGATAATTGCCCTGTTGATAGTGCAATTTGTAGGTTTCCCATCAGCACTCATTTTTGGAAGATTAGGGGAACGCTGGGGTGTACGGCCGTCAATATTCCTCGCAATTGGAGTTTATATAATCGTGACAATCTGGGGCACGATGATGCGTGAGAAATATGAATTTTATGTGCTGGCAATAGTGATTGGTCTGGTACAGGGAGGCATCCAGGCGCTGAGCCGTTCCTATTACTCCCGCCTTATCCCTAAAAATCAGGCTGCGGAATTTTACGGATTTTACAATATGCTCGGCAAATTCGCCGCGATTATTGGACCGGCTTTGATGGGTATAGTAGGATTGATGATGCGGAATGCGCTCATGCCGGAGTCTCCTACTGCGGAACAAATTACAAAGGTTGGTCAAGAGGCGGCGCGCTGGAGCATTGCTTCGATAATTGTGCTATTTGTGATCGGCGCAGTGCTGTTCATTTTTGTCGATGAAGAAAAAGGTCGTGCGGAGGCAGACTACCTGAGTCAAAACTAAATCACTTTATAAAAGCACTTTATAAAATATGAAAAGTAAGGACTATTTCTACTTCCAAAGTGCAACACGTTGTTTGTAGGCTTCCCTTGTAATTCTGGTATCTTCAATAAACTTTGGTAATTCATCCAGAGTCAACGCTTGCGGGCCGTCCACCAGAGCCTCAGTTGGTGAAGGATGAAAATCCACCAGCACCATATTCGCGCCTGAAATTATTCCCTGTGATGTTGAATGTAAAACATCCAAAACACCATCCGGTGAAGAATCCCTTGTACCTACGGAATGTGAAGGGTCGATACAAACCGACATACGGGTCAGACGTTTGACGATAGGTAAATGAGCAAAATCGACCATGTTTCGGTGCGGCTCATTGAATGATGTTTTCATCCCTCGCAAACAAAAAATAACCTGGTTGTTTCCTTCACTGGCCAGGTATTCCGCTGCATTGAGAGACTCACTCAAAGAAATTCCGAATCCGCGTTTTAGCAAAACAGGGAATGTGTGCTGACGTCCGATTGCTTTCAATAATTCAAAATTCTGCGTGTTGCGTGTACCAATTTGCAGCATCACACCGGTTGGTCTTCCCAATTTTTCCAGGCAGTCATCAATTTCCTCAATGTGTGCCTCATGGGTTACTTCCATGGCAACCACCTTGATCCCATACTTCCCTGCCAACTCAAAAACGTAGGGCAGGCATTCTTTACCATGCCCCTGAAAAGAATAGGGATTTGTACGCGGTTTGTATGCTCCCATTCTGGTGCATACCTGTCCATTCTCCTGCAGTGCTTTCAGCATACGTTCAACATTTGCCGGATTGTCAACGGCGCATAGACCGGCGAAAATGTGAAAGCTGTCCTGATTAAAACGAACCCCGTTGTATTCAAAATCAATTGAACTAGTTTCCTGTGAGTGTCGCCCCAGGATTCTGAAGTCGTGGGAAATCCGGACGACTCTCTCAACTGCAGGCAGTGATTCGATTTCTTCCTGGTTTACTTTGGCGGTGTTACCGATTAAATAAATTTCGGTCAAACCCTGCCCTCTGCCCTGCACTTTGTGTTTTTTTAAACGTATATCTTCTAAACCGCGAAGATGTTTCCACGTTTGTTTATATTCTTCACTGGCTTCGTCAGTGTCCGGGGTTAAAATGACTAACATTGATTATTTTACTGATTGTTGATTTGAAGAAAATAGTAGAAAGTGAACGTTTTTAAAAAGGTAAATCATCAGAGGTCTCATTTTCCAGCCAGCCGGGTTGTTCCTGCGGTATCGGTCCGGTTTCGGTTTTAGCTGGTTTTGGAGCAGCAGGATTTGCTGAGCTTTTTTCTGCAACCAGTTTCCATGCTTGGAGGGTGTTAAAATATTTCACCTGCCCTTGTGGATTGGTCCATTCACGTCCTCTTAAGTCGAAAGAAATTTCAACTTGTTGGCCTTCCTGAAAAGGATCCAGCAATTCGCAGCGGTCCTGCACCATTTCAAACTGCAGGGGTTGTGGATAATCCGGATTGCTTGCATACTCAACCACAAACTCACGTTTGCGAAAGCGTTCCGAAATTTGTACTGTTGCTGATATTTTTTTAATTGTACCTTTGATTTCCATAATATTATAAAATTAATTTAATTTCGAGTTAAGCAGGAAGTTCGTTTTCCACCAATTTCACCCAATAACTGGCGCCGGTTGGCAGGACGTCATCATTAAAATCATAGCGTGAGCTGTGAAGCATACAGCCTGCTTCACCTTTTCCGGGACCAATACCAAGCCAGACATAACAGCCCGGACGAGCCTCCAGCATGTATGAAAAATCCTCTGCTCCCATACTGGGTGTTGGATTTAGAATGATTTTATCTTCACCAAGTAAATCTACAACTGCTTTTGCGGAAATTTCTGTTTCCGGTACTGAATTGATGGTCGTAGGATAACCTGACATATAGTTAAGTTCACAAGTTGTTCCGTAGGCTGCGCAGACACCTTCTGCTACACGTAACATGGACGAAGGAATTTTGGCGCGTGTTTCTGTTTGAAATGTCCGTACAGTACCATGCATCCGTACACTGTCCGGAATGACGTTGTAGGCATCACCTGCATGTATTTGTGTGACACTGATCACCACAGAATCTACGGGATGAGTGTTGCGGCTCGTAATGGTCTGCAGTGCGCTCACAACTTGTGATGCAACTACGATTGGATCTATGCACTGATCAGGCAAAGCAGCATGTCCACCGCGGCCGTTTATCGTTAAATCAAACATGTCCGCTGCGGCCATGATTGGTCCGGAACCAACTCCAAAAGTTCCGGCAGGCATACCGGGCCAGTTATGCAGGCCATAGACTGAATCAACAGGAAACATTTCGAACAAACCTTCCTTTATCATCAATTCACCGCCGCCGCCGCCTTCTTCAGCAGGTTGGAAAATTAAATTAACAGTGCCTTTAAAGTTCTTGCTGGCGGCTAAATGCTTAGCTGCGCCAAGCAACATCGCAGTGTGGCCGTCATGACCGCATGCGTGCATTTTGCCGGGATTGCTTGAAGCGTGTTTAAATGTGTTTTTTTCTTCTAATGGTAAAGCATCCATATCAGCCCTCAAGCCAATTGAAGGTCCGTCACCGTTGCGGATTGTTCCTACAACACCGGTTTTCGCGAGCCCACGGTGAATCTCTATGCCAAATTCCTCCAACTTTGCTGCGACCAGATCCGAAGTGCGATTTTCCTCAAACTTAAGTTCAGGATGCTGGTGAATGTCGCGACGCCATTCTGTCATTTCATCATGTAACAGTTTAATCTCTTTGATCACTGTCATGCTACTCCTTGGACAACTTAATTAAATTGAACTAATGAACCATTTTTAACGACACTTCTGTGATTACCACGGTCAGCAACCGCGGAAATGTCTTCCAACGGATTTCCGGAAACAATCAACAAGTCCGCAAAATCACCTTCACGAATCTGCCCTCTATCTTCCATTCCCATCAAGTTTGCGGCATTTGCGGTTGAAATCTTCAGTGCATCACTGTTTGAAATACCAAGATCAACCATGTACTGCAGTTCCTGACTGTTGTCTCCGTGAACGTTGAATGGAGTCCCAGCATCGGTACCCATCGCCATTTTACCGCCGGCTTCATAAAACATTTTTATCGACTGATGGTGACGTTCACGCACACGGATTGTTTTTTCCACGATAAAAGCCGGAATACCGTAGTCTCGATTGAGAAAAATATTATTGACCGCCGTAAGTGTCGGCACCAGATATGTCCCTTTTTCCAGCATTGCGTCAAGACATTCCTGCGTCATGAAAATTCCGTGCTCAATCGAATCCATTCCGGCACGTACCGCATTCAAAATTCCTGCTGTACCCTGTGCGTGACTGGCGCATGTGCGGTTAAAACGATGTCCTTCATTGACGCCGACTCGCAACTCCTCCTCCGTATAATGCGCGTCTTCCGGATTAACTCTTGGTGTCATCACACCACCGGTGGCCATCAACTTGATCACATCAGATCCGGCATGAATTTGCTCACGTACTGCTTTCAAAACTTCATCCGGTCCATCCGCAATTCTACCAAAAGCATTTCCATGACCGCCGGTCATACAGATCATTTTACCTGCGGCCATAATTGTCGGACCAAGCTGCTTTCCTGAATTGCACGCATCACGCACAGCAAATTCCAAATAATCACGTCCGCCTAAATCCCTGATTGAGGTGACACCGCTGCTTAAAGTTTTCTGAGCATTTTCGAATGCGTTCATCACAATCTGACCTGGACCCAATTTCAGCAGACTCGACTTTGGATCAGCCTCTCCGCAATAAACCAGATGGACGTGACAGTCGATCAACCCAGGTAAAAGAGTTCCGCCGCTAGTGTCAGTTTTTTCACCGCTGTAGCCCTCAAACTCACTGCTGGGCGCTATTTTGGAAATCCGTTCTCCAGCTACCAATACTCCGTGATCTTCCAGTAAATTACCGCTGCCGTCATAAACCAATCCGCCTGAATATAATGTAGTCATTAATTATCTATTTTAGTTAAACTGTGTTTTTCTATTAAAAACGAAACTTACATGTTAAGCTTTTCTGCAAATGCAAGGCAAGACACTTGTGAGCAGAAAGGTATAAATTACGGTTGAGGGGAATTGTTTTTACTTTTTGAGGTCAGTTTAGGTATTAACCGGAAACGCTCTGCCGTACTCTCTTTGTGGATTTATTGTTTTTTCACTGCGCACATTGAGCAACAAAGCAAAGCTCCAGAGAGCGAGTAAAGCCGACATACTCCAAAACATCCAGGCATAACTTTGCCAATTTATGAGCAATCCTCCGAGAATCGGTCCTGCTACTTTAGCAGAATTTTTTAAGGCGCCAATCATTCCCACACCTGTTCCGGTGTGACGTGTATCCATTTTCTCCGCGTAGAGCGCCAGTGTTGAAGGGAAAATTAAGGCTTGCGAAAGTCCAAAACCAATTGCGAGTATGAGTAGACTGAGAGGGTTGTTTGCCAAAGGTAACAATCCAAGAGAAATTGCAGCCAGCAGCATTCCGGAAGCAGCAACCGGCAGATAACCTAAACGGTCGCTCAAACGTCCACCAAATGGACGTCCGATCAAATGGATTAATTCCTGAGCCGAAAAGAAAAGTCCAACCCACAAAATCGAAATTCCGGATTCCAGTGCATAGAGCGGCAAAAAAGTTTTTGTGGCGTAAATGCCAAGATAGATTACACATTCCAGGCTTCCCGCCAGCCATAGTTCCGGAGTTTTGATGCCTGCCTGGAATGCGGATTTTGTTTGTTGCCCTAAAGTAAAGCAGGGTATTTTAGCCGGAGCTGTTTTTTTTAGTAACAACACGGGCAACAACGCAGTGGAGCTTAAAAGACCAATGAGCGTAAAAACTGTTGATGGTTCAAAGACCAACAAAAGTGCTGCAGCAATCGTTGGGCCAAGCAGGTAACCACCACTTCGGGCCATGCCGAACCAGCCCAAACGTTCGGCGCGGTTTCGAGCAAAATTTCCTTGTTGATGGCCCTGCTCAATAACCCACGCAATTGTTACAGGGCCATAAATCGCAGTAGCCAACCCGTGAATGAGACGTAAAATGAGCAATTCTTCGGGAGTCGTTACCCATGGATAAAGGAACGGAATTCCGGCAAAAAGCAGTGTCCCCGTTAAAAGCCAAATCCAGCGCCCCCAACGGTCGGAGAGGAATCCGAAGATTGGTTTGAGCAGCATTCCGGTTAAAGTTGAAACCGAAACGATCAGTCCCAAAATAGTGGCGTTTGCACCGAGGCTGGCTGCGAAGAGCGGCAACAGCGGTGTCTTGCCCATTTGATAGGCAGTACGGACAATGAAATCAGCTGCGCTTATTTTGAGTAGTCCGGAAATGCCTAACATCTCAAGCCTGCAGTTTAGGAATTCCGGCTAGTTCGATCAGCTTGTTTACACGCAGCAAATCTTGTTTTTCGAGCTTGCTCAACAGCGCAAGTTGATCGTCTATTTTGCTGCTCAAGTCTTCATAAACTCCATAAGCTTGTTGAGGAGGAGCGGCGTCTGAGATAGAAACTACACTCACCAAAGCTTCCATTCTTTGCTTGAGCATGGTCGGGTGGCGCAGTCGGTCGGAAGGAGTTTCATATTGGTTTTGCGTCAATTGATTTTCAATCTGACTGAGTTTATTCATAAGTGATTCCGTGGCTTTCCTGACGGCGGTTAATGACTTTTCAGTGGCAGCCCGGGTGAATATTTCACGTCCAAGTAATTCAGTAATTTGCAGGTTTATCTTCCGCACTTTGTTGACTGCGGAGTTAGTTGCTGAAACTCGATTTATGATTTTTGACCATAGTTCAAACTGCAGGGCAAAATCCTTCGCAGAGGTTTTTAAACGTGGGTCTTTAGTAATCTCAAAAGAATGTGTGATTTCAGCCGGCCCTGTTTTCATCTGTACTTGATAGTTTCCTGGAGGAGCAACAGGTCCTCCTGCCGGAGAACCTTCTCCACGTCCCAAAGGTTTATAAGCAGGTTTTTCAAGCGCTTTATCAATTTTCACTTCCGGTCCGGGGTAGCGCATATTCCAGACAAAGCGGTTAAATCCAGGTTTTGCAGGCAAACTTGGTTTTTCGTCCTCATCTTTGCTCTCTATGTCTTTTGGATCCGTGGCGGATTTCTTACTGGTAAAGCGTTCGATTTCCTCACCGCCAGCGTCTAAGATAACTAACTCCAAAGGTTCCTGTGGTTCTGATTCGAGAAAATAATTCACAATCACACCTTCCGGAGGATTCTCTCCCATATCCAAATATCGGAATCGTTTTTCTCCTTCCGGCGAGGTTTCCTCGTAATGTGTACCGGGCATACCGAAATCAGGGCTGTAGTTTTTGCCGTCTCCGAGAAACAGATTTACACTCCAGTTCAAGGTACGACGGAATGTAGTGCGTGGCGGGAAAAACTGTACTCCTCCGGAACCTTTCTTTTTCTTTCCGGATGTTTTACGGGCGAATTTCCTCAGTGGTGTCAGGTCATCCAGAATCCAGAAGGAGCGTCCGTGTGTGCCGACGACCAAATCATCCTGCTTAATTTTCATGTCGTAAACCGGAACAACCGGAAAGTTACCGCCAAGTTTCTGCCAGTTTTTTCCGGAATTGGTGCTCATAAAAATTCCGGTTTCAGAACCGACGAACAACAATCCCGGACAAGTTGGATCTTCGCGGATTACCCTGCTGATTTCAGTTTCCGGATAGTCACCGTTGATGCTGCTCCATTTCTTACCGCCGTCTGTCGATTTGTATAGCAATGGGCGGTAATCATTCAGTTTGTAGCGTGTTGCCGAAAGAAAAATAGTTTCCGGATCATGTCCTGATGCTTCGATGCAGAAAATATAGGACCATTCCGGTAGATTGGGGGGAGTGATATTTTGCCAGTTCTTTCCGCCGTCACGTGAAGTATGGACTAGTCCGTCATCACTTCCTGTCCAAAAAATTCCGGATTGGTGAGGGGATTCCACAAAAGTTGAAATGCACGCGTAATGTTCTGCACCACTGCTGTCAATGGTCAAACCACCTGAAACATTAAGTTTGTTTTCGTCCGCGCGCGTCAAATCCGGACTGATGGATTCCCAACTGTGTCCTTCATTATTTGTTCGGAAGACATGATTACCGCAGGCGTAGACTATTCCGGAATCATGTGGAGAAAAGGCAATCGGGAAGGTCCAGGAAAAGCGGTATTTCAAATCTTTTGGCGCCCAGCCGTATTTTTCTTCGGGCCAGATATTGACGAGCCGCAGCTGTTCTGTTTTGTGATTATAGTGTTGTAACGCCCCTTCTCCCCCTGGAGAACTCCCGACGGCCCCGATGTAAACTATGTCCGAATCATCAGGTTTGACAGCGATGAATCCGCTTTCACCTGTTCCGGGGAAAGTGCTTTCTTGAAGCGTAATTGCACCGTAAGCACTGGCACTTGGAACACTGATGCTTGTGTTGTCCTGCTGCGTTGCATAAACGCGATAGGGGAATTCATTGTCAATGTCGATGCGGTAAAACTGAGCAGTGAGCTGGTTATAAATTGTGGACCACGTTTCTCCGCCGTTATAGGAAACACAAGCTCCACCATCGTTGCCCTGCACCATGCGTTGGGCGTTATTAGGGTCGATCCAGAGGTCGTGATTATCACCATGCGGAGTGGTGATTTCAGAAAAATTAGTACCGCCGTCAGTTGATTTCCACATTTGCAGATTGGTGATATAAACCGTGTCAGCGTGTTGAGGATCAGCGAAAACGTGACAATAATACCAGGGGCGGTGAATCAGGTCTCGGTTCCCGGAAGTTTTAACCCAGCTTTCACCACCATTATCTGAGCGGTAAAGTCCTGCATCTTCTGCCTCGATAATGGCCCAGATACGTTCACTTTTTGCCGGAGAAATGCAGACCCCGATTTTCCCTTTTGCACCTTTCGGGAGCCCGGGATTATTTGTGATATCAGTCCATGTATCCCCGCCGTCTGTTGAGCGGTAAAGACTGCTGTCAGGGCCCCCGCTGTTCATGCTCCAAAAGTTTCTGTAGGCTTCCCAGAAAGAAGCATAAAGAATTCTTGGATTGTTAGGATCCATGCTCAAGTCGATGGCACCTGCTTTTTCGCTACGAAAAAGAATTTGTTCCCAGTTTTCACCACCGTCTACTGAACGATAAATTCCTCTATCTTTGTTTGGCCCAAATGCATCACCAAAGGCAGAGACATAAAGCAAATCCGGATTTTCCGGATGGACACGAATTTCGCTGACATGTCTAGTATTCTGGAGTCCGATGTTTTTCCATGTTTTTCCTGCATCGGTTGATTTGTAAATTCCGTCTCCGAACGAGACATCAATCCGGATGGTGGATTCTCCCATTCCGGCGTAAATTACATTATTGTCTGAAGGGGCAACCGTCAAAGCACCAACAGCCGCACTATTCAAAAAGCCGTCAGACACATTTTCCCAATAGGTCCCGCCGTCCACGGTTTTCCAGATACCGCCTGCCACCGCGCCAAAATAAAACACCTGTGAATTGATCGGGTCTCCTGCCACGGCAACTACACGTCCTCCGCGGGAAGGGCCGATACTACGCCAGCGCAGTGTGTCTAAATGAGAAATTGAAGTGGGAGTTCCGCTGGATTTGGAAACAGAATTTTTCATGCGAGTTTTATGGGGATGTTTTAATTGTTATTTAGGAGAAAAATAATGGTGGATAAATTAAACAAACCATATACCAAAATGACTAAAAGCTCCAATTTGTCATTTCGAACGTAGGAAGAAATCTTAATGATTTAGAATGCTTGCTTATTCAAGATTTCATGCTCTGGTCGAAATGAGACGGTTTTAGGATTATTTTAGAGACAGTCTTATATAAGTCTATTGAGCATAATTCAGGCACTTCATCGTCCACGCAATCTTGGGTCAAGCGCGTCCCGTAGACCGTCTCCGATGTAGTTGACGCTGAGGACAGTAAGCGCGATGAAGAGTCCGGGCCATATAGCACGTGACGGAGTTATCTGAATAAAGTTTGCTCCATCGTAAAGCAATCTACCCCAAGTTGGAAAATCAGGGGGAAAGCCGAGACCGAGGAAAGATAAGGCTGATTCTGTGATGATGGCATTGGCAATACCCAATGTCGCAGAAACCATTATCGGACTGAGGATATTAGGCAAGATGTGCCGAAAAATGATTCGCCTTTTTTTGGTTCCTATACTGTGAGCGGCTGTGACAAATTCACGTTCCTTAATTCCAAGCACGTCTCCTCTAACTATCCGGGCAGTGTGCATCCAACTGGTAATGCCGATAATGAAAACAATCAGCATGAAAATTCCAGCTTCGGGTCCGTAAAGTGTACGCAGAGTATCGCGGAAAAGCAAAATAATTACCAACAGCAAAGGCAGGATCGGTAAAGCAAGAAATAAGTCCGTCAAGCGCATCAACGGTCCGTCCAGGGATTTGATAAATCCGGCAAGAACTCCCACAAATGTTCCCAATAATAGTGAAATCATCATGGCCAGAAAACCGACTGCTAATGAAACTTGTCCTCCTGCCAGCATTTGTGCCAAAGTATCGTGCCCGATATTGTCTGTGCCGAGAGGATGAGCCAGAGTTGGACCTAAATTTCTTTCACGAAAATTGATTGCACTGGGTTCAATATCGTGAATAAGGGGGCCGATTGAGACCAAAATGGTGATAAACATAAATACAATCACACCAGTCATCGCACCTTTGTGTTTACGGAATTGCCTCCAGACATCTTCCCAGAGTGAGCGATGTTGAGTGGTAGAGTCGATTGTTTCTGATATCGTTGATTTTTCAATCATAACGTATCCTTGGATCGAGTATACCGTAGATCACATCGGCGATGAGATTGAAAAGAACAATCAATACAGCAAACAGGAAAGTCAAAGTCTGTACCAGAGGTATGTCTGCTGCTTCAATAGCAACGATTAGCAGTTGTCCAAGTCCATTGACCCTGAAGATTTGCTCTGTAATGATAGCCCCGCTGAAGATTGTTGGAATACCAAGGGCAATCAAGGTAACCACAGGAATCAAGCTATTGCGTAGCACATGAATCAGCAATACCACCTGTTCAGAACGTCCTTTGGCTCTCGCAGTCCGAACATAATCCAAATTCAGATTATCCAATATTGAAGCACGCATAAATCTACTTAGTTGTGAAGCGTTGTAAAGTGCAAGAACAGCAACCGGCATGAACATTTGTTTTACCTGCAGGATAAAATTATCCAAACTATTAACCTCCAAAGTCGTATCATAAATCATTGGGAACCACTTTAACTGCACACTGAAAATGATAATTGCTACCATGCCTGTAAAGAAAGTTGGTACTGAAAATCCAACCATCGTGATAAATGTTCCAACCTGGTCAAACCATGAATACTGTTTATAGGCCGAGATAATACCTATGGGAATCGCTATCAATATGCCAAATAAATAAGAAAGTCCTACGACCCAAAGAGTCTGTGGAGTACGTTGAATTATCAGGTCCACAACCGGGCTGCGAGTCGACCATGAAATAATGCGAGTTCTGTTTTCAGAATCTCCGATGGAGATACCGAAGCCCTCTTGGAGAAAGTTCAACGGTTCGTTAACGCAGAATTGTACAAGCCACTTGCCAAACCGCACATGCATGGGTTGGCCAAGACCTAGTGACTCACGTATCTTTTCACGCACTTCCGGAGGGACCGTCATTGGTAGATTACCTGTGGGGTCGTTCGGTGCTAAATCGAGGATGGCGAAAACGATGAAACTGATTACCAATAAGGTCGGAATGGCAATCAATGTGCGGCGGAAGATGTAATGAATCACAGTTTGAAAGCCTTGAAGATGGGAAAAAGCGGTTTGCAGAAAGAATATCTGCAAACCGCAAATTGCTTGCTAAAACTCGAGTTACTTACGAGTCCAGTCTGCAATATTCCACAGTTCTGAGTCCCATGGATTCATACGAACACCAGAAAGCGTATTAGAATGTGCTGAAACATTACCCCGATGGATTAGCGGAATCATCGCATAATCCTGCATCAACATGTCATTCATAGCTTTCGTAAGACGAATACGATCTTTCATGGCTGACGTGATTGACATTTTAGCGGAGAGTGCATCATAAGCTGGATTGCACCAACGAGGCATATTGTTACCGCCCCACTTGTTTGACTTTTGCGCCATTTCCTTACAAGTCCAGCCGGACATGTAGGTTTGCGGATCCGTCCCACTGAAGTTGTTGGTGTACATCTCTATGTCCGTGTAAAACTTCTGGTAAGTGTCAGGACTACCGAGATCTCCACCAAAGAAAACGGAGGCACTTAGATTGCGCAGTTCAGTTTCTACACCAATCTGTTTCCACATTTCCTTAATGAAAGCCTGAGTAGCCTGGCGAACAGAGTTAGTCGAAGTTTGGTAGAGTATTGAAATTCGGACTCCATTCTTTTCGCGAATTCCATCTGAACCACGTTTCCAACCAGCTGCGTCGAGCAGACGGTTTGCTTCAGCAACGTTTGGTGTTTTACACTCATCGTTTGCGGAAGAGGCATAAATCGCCGGTGCAGGAAGTACGTTACAACTGATCTTACCAGCCTTACCATAACCTGCATCCACGAGGACTTGGCGGTCAATCGCCAAAGAAAGTGCCCGCCTGACATTGTAGTCTGACAAGTAAGGATGTGCATTGCGGTTATTGTTTCCGCCGATGTATTCAGCACGCTTATCACCAAGTGAAGGGTCAGGATTGGTAAAATTGACCATCAATCGTTCGACTGAAGTACCGAAAGCCGAAACTACTTTCCCTTTTCCAGCCTTTTCCATCTTGATGAGAATTTCAGGCTCGACCTGCAGGTTCCAAGCATAATCCATTTCACTAGTTTCTAAAACAGCACGAGCTGCAGAAACGGCATCTCCTCCGCCTTTGAAAACCATCCTGTTGAAGGCCGGTTTGCTGGCATCCCGATAATTGGGATTAGCTTCAAAAACGATTACATCATTCGGCTTAAAATCCACCACTTTGAAAGGACCGGTTCCAATCGGATTAAAATTTTGCTCGGTACATTCCTGTGCTTTTGCTCCTTGGCAACCGTCAAACTGCGCTTTTTGCAAAATGGGAGCATTGTAGCCTACAAAAGGGGCATAAGGAAAAGGCTTTGGAACAGTGAACTCAACTTTTACTGTCAGACTGTTGACAGCAGTCACTGACTTGATATCACTCCAATAATTTGATTGTGTACAACCTGTGTCAGGATTGGAACAGTATTTATAAGTAAAAACTGCATCGTCTGCGGTCAAGGCTGATCCATCAGACCACTTGATGCCTTTTTTAATTTTCCATGTTATTGAGGTCAAGTCTTTTGAAATGCCTCCGTTGGCTACAGTAGGTATTTCCTCAGCTAGCCAAGCAAGCAAATTGCCGTTTTCATCATAGCGACCTAAAGGCTCAAGAACGACCGAAGAAGCCTCAAGCTCCTTGGTTCCACCGGAAAGATTAGGATTCATGGTTGATGGAGCTTGCCAGTAAAGCAAGTTCAGTTGACCGTCACTGCCACGCTTTGCTTCGACAGCACTTGCCAGACTCAAGGCAAAAGCCAAGCTAAGCAAGATTTTAAGAGTATTTTTCATTTTATCTCCTCGATTTTTTAGATGGACCTGGTGATGATTCACTGGCCATAAAAAGCATTCCTGAAATTCAGGTTTGCCAGAGAAAAAAGGAACCAACTATAAAGCCGGGAACCTTTCTGTAATGTTTTCCTTGTGCCGTAGAATTACAGGCCTTTAGCCATGGGAAACAAGGTCATTTTACACTTCTTGGCAAATATGTCAACAACGTTTCAATTTTTTATACTAGATGGCATGCGACATTGTGTCCCGGACCGATATATCGCCATTCTGGTGAGTCATTAAAACAGCGTTTTTCTGCTCTTGGGCATCTCGTATTGAAGTGACAACCGGATGGAGGATTAGCCGGGCTCGGTACGTCTCCAGTGAGAATCACACGCTTACGTGTTTTTTCCAGTTTAGGGTCGTGAATTGGAACTGCGGAAAGCAGAGCCTGAGTGTAAGGATGCTGAGGCGTGCTGTAGAGAGATTCACTGTCGGCCAGTTCAACTATCCGTCCCAGATACATAACGGCGACCCTGTCTGCAATATGACGGATCATGCCCAAATCGTGTGAAATGAACAGATAGGTCAAACCATACTCTTCCTGTATATCCTCCAACAGATTAACCACCTGAGCCTGAATCGAGACATCCAGCGCGGCGATGGGTTCATCGCAGATAATAAATTCGGGGCTTAGTGCAAGTGCGCGTGCAATGCCGATTCGCTGACGTTGTCCCCCGGAAAATTCATGTGGATAGCGGTTGGTGTATTCCCGATTCATTCCAACAGACTCCAACAATTGTTCTACACGCTCACGCCGTTCCCTTCCCTTAAATTTCCCATGCTCTACAAGAGGTTCACTGATGATACTTCCCACAGTCATCCTTGGATTTAGACTGTCTTGAGGATCCTGAAAAATCATCTGCATATGTGGACGTTGTTTACGCAGTTCCTCCTTACTGAGGGATGTTAGGTCACGTCCTTGATAAATTACATTACCACCCGTAGCAGGATAGAGTTGCAGGATTACCCTTCCCGCTGTCGATTTTCCGCATCCACTTTCACCCACCAGTCCCAGTGTTTCTCCTTTGAAAATATCGAAGGAAATTCCATCTACTGCTTTTACCGCACCGACTTGCCTGCGGAAAACACCTTTGGTTATTGGGAAATGTTTGGTAAGCCCTTCGACTTTCAAGAGAACAGGACGTGCTTCAGAGCTCATACTTTCTCTCCAGAATCAGGGTTCCACCAACAGGCAACTTTGTGGTTTTTCCCTCTGTTAATTAAGCTTGGATTTTCCTGCAGACAATGAGCGAAGGTATTGCTGCAGCGAGGGGCGAAAGGACAGGCCTGCGGTTTTTGGTGAAGATCAGGAGGCTGTCCGATGATGCTCTCCAATCTTTCAGCACGATCACCTTCCAGGTTTGGCAGGGTTTTCAGCAAGCCTTGCGTGTAAGGATGTTTTGGGTTCGCGTATAGTTCATTCACCGGTGCTTCTTCAACAATGAATCCCCCGTACATCACCGCTACACGGTCTGCCATTCCTGCGACCACCCCAAGATCGTGTGTGATCCAGATAATGGCCATACCCAGTTCCTTGCGCAGCCGTTTTACAATATCAAGGATCTGCGCCTGAATAGTCACATCCAACGCGGTGGTTGGTTCATCGGCAATGAGTACTTTTGGATCACAGGCTAGTGCAATCGCGATCATAACCCGTTGGCGCATTCCTCCGGAAAATTGATGAGGGTAATCGTTTAAACGGCTATCCGCCATTGGGATACCCACCAGTTCCAGCAGTTCAGCGGAGCGTTTGCGTGCTTGTTTGCGGCTCAAGTCAAGGTGCTCACGCATCGGTTCGGCTAGCTGATAACCGATGGTCAGTACAGGATTGAGTGAAGTCATCGGATCCTGAAAAATGAAACCGATTTTACCACCACGAATTTTTCTCAACTGATTTGTATCAAGCTGAATCAGGTCCTGGTCATCAAATTTTGCAGTCCCCGAAACAATTTCCGCGGGAGGCATGGGCAACAGCTTAAGCAGTGACATCATTGTCACGCTTTTTCCGGAACCACTTTCTCCAACAACACCTAGCAGTTCACCTTTTTTTAAGTCGAAACTGATACCGTTAACCGCATGCACCAAGCCATCCTGGGTGCGAAAGCGAGTGGCTATATTCTCGACTTGGAGTATGGAAGATTGAGTTGACAAATTATTTGTGAGGCTTGATTGGGGGAAAATTATATTTTTCCAAAAATTGGAGTTTAGTATACTGAGAGTTTTTGTCAAGGAAATTTTAGAAAATATAAAGAAATTTAAGGAGGGATTTCGAGGAGGGGTTGATTTTCAATTGACAAAAAGCAATTTTTCAGCGACAATCATGGATCTAATCCAATGTTCTCATAGAAGCATGAATATTCAGTCGGACCCATTTATGGGATGGCATCCTGAGAATTTTTCATTGAGAACGCAATAATTGAGGAATATATTTCTCAGCTGATTGTAATTCTATAGTCCTCCAAAGGTGCCATCTGAACGGAAACGAAAAATATGCCAGGAAAATCTACCATCAAACATAAAGTTTGCCGTGCGCTCGGTGTCAATCTGATTGGCAGTCCAAGTGCGGCACTTACACTGAGCCGCCGCCCCAATCGTCCGGGACAGCATGGAGCAGGCAGACAAGCCAAGATATCCCCCTTTGGTCAACAGTTAAGAGAGACTCAAAAGCTGAAGGCATTTTACGGAATTGGTTCCAAACAACTACGCCTTTATTATGAAAAAGCGGCCAGAGTCCGTAAACAAACCAACGTTGCACTCGTACAGACACTCGAAACACGTTTGGACAACATGACCTACCGTATGGGTTTTGCCGGCACATTACGCGCAGCAAGACAGATGGTGGTTCACTGTCATATTACAGTCAACGGAAAAAGAGTCAATAAACCCGGCTATCAGGTAAGTCCCGGTGATATTGTCCAACTGAGAGAGAAAAGCCAGAAAGTTGAGAGATACAAAGACTGGTACAATTTCTTTGAACAGAATTTAGGCTATATTCAGCGTGACATCAAAAATTTTTCTGGTACTCTGGTGCAGATTCCGGAACGTGAGGAAATTCCAATAGAAGTAGAAGATCACCTGGTCGTCGAATTCATGGCTCGTTGATTCTTGTCATTAAACAACCGGGTGTCCTCTGCGGCAGCCGGTTGCAAATGGATGAAACTTAATCCATTCCCTCCTCCCAAGCTCGAACAGCTGTTCACAAAAAATCAATCACTGACACTTCACAGCGGATAATGAAAAACTCAAAACAAATTCGACAAGAGTTCATCACTTTTTTTGAAGATCGAGGTCACCGTTTTGTACGCAGTGCCCCCGTTGTTCCAAATGATGATCCAACTTTGCTTTTTTCTAATTCCGGAATGGCGCAGTTCAAGGATGTTTTTTTGGGCACAGGTGTACGCGAATATAACCGTGCGGCCAACTCACAAAAATGTATACGTGCCAGTGGAAAACACAATGACCTTGAAGACGTCGGTCATGATAATTATCATCATACTTTTTTTGAGATGCTCGGAAACTGGTCTTTCGGCGACTATTTTAAAAAAGAAGCAATTGGCTGGGCATGGGAATTAATGACGGATGTTTGGGGGCTGCCGAAAGATAAATTATGGGCCACCGTTTATGAAGGTGGAGAAGGCGTGGAAGCAGATGAAGATGCGGAAAATCTCTGGCGTAGCATTACCGACATAAATCCGCAGCAAGTTTTACGTTTTGACAAAGCAGATAATTTTTGGGAAATGGGTGAGGTTGGCCCCTGTGGACCGTGTTCTGAGCTGCACATAGATTTAGGCGAAGGCACCTGTCCTCTTTCCGAAGAACACAATTGCTCCGTGAATCTTGAAGGCTGCTGGCGTTTTGTTGAATTGTGGAATCTGGTTTTTATTCAATATCAGCGTTATCCGGACGGTCATCTTGAGCCACTTGCCGCACAGCATGTGGATACCGGCATGGGATTGGAGCGAATCTGCCGTGTTTTGCAAAGTGTTGATTCGAATTATAGTACAGATCTTTTCACGCCGATTCTGGCGGAAATCACCGAAGTTACCGGTCAAAAAGATAGCCCCGGAGATGTGGGAGTAGCATTCCGGGTGATTGCTGATCATTTACGCTCGCTGAGTTTTGCAATTGCGGACGGTGCGTTCCCTTCAAACGAAGGACGCGGATATGTTTTGCGACGCATGTTAAGACGTGCCACGCGTTATGGACGTGTACTCAATATGCATGAACCATTTATTTACAAACTGGTACCCGTACTGTCGGAAGTGATGGGTGATGCTTTTCCGGAAATAAACAAACAGCAAAAACATGTGCAAAATGTAATTCAGGCGGAGGAGACAAGTTTCGGTTTGACTCTCGACCGCGGATTGGAAATTTTTGAAAAAATGGTCTCAACTCCGGAAACCAAAAAAGCAAAAGTTCTTTCCGGAGAAGATGCTTTTAAACTTTATGATACTTATGGGTTTCCTGTTGATTTGACAAGGTTGATGTGCGAAGAACGGGGAATCGGTACTGACGAAAATGCATTTGAAAAACTGATGCAGCAACAGCGTACACGCGCCCGTGAATCCGGAAAATTTAAAGCGACGCTGGATGAGTGGACAGAGCTTTCCGCAGGTCCGGATTCAAAATTTGTGGGCTACGATGTTTTCCGTACTGAGTCAAAAATCCGCAGGTACAGTCTCAATGAACAGGGGCAACTGCAGTTTATTCTGGATGTCACTCCCTTCTACGCAGAATCAGGAGGTCAAGTAGGTGATCACGGAACGCTTGAGCAAAATGGTAAAAAGTGGAATGTGGTTGATGTGCAGAAACAAGGGGACTCGATCATTCATTTTTGTGAAAAACAAAGTTCCGAAGTTGAAAAAAATTCTCCGGAATCTTCCCCGGAATTCACTCCGGACGACTCTCCGCTGACAGCAGTGGTTGATGAGGAACTGCGTTTATCAACAACCAATAATCATACGGCTGCACACTTGATGCACGAAGCTCTGAGGCAGGTTCTGGGCGAACACGTAAATCAGGCCGGTTCTTTGGTTAATCCGGAAATACTGCGTTTCGACTTCACCCATTTTGAAAAAGTCAGCGAGACGCAGCTTGAGGAAATTGAGAATATTGTCAATGCGGTGATTCGTAAAAATATACCCACAGATATTTATGAAACTCCTTTTCAGGAAGCAATTGATTCCGGAATCACCGCCTTGTTTGGGGAAAAATACGGTGATGTCGTGCGTGTTGTAAAAGTGTCAGATTTTTCTGAAGAACTCTGCGGCGGATGCCATGTAAGAGCCACCGGTCAAATCGGTCAGTTCAGGATGTTTTCGGAAGAGGCAATTGCATCCGGAGTACGCAGGGTTGTCGCAGTAACAGGACGTCAGGCCGAATTAATGAATCAGGAACACGGGCGGGTCGCCCGCAGTTTGCGTCAGTTAATGAATGTTCCGGAAACGCAAGTTCCAAAAATGGTCGAAAAACTTGCTGATGAAAAAAGACAATTGGAAGGAGAGCTGCAAAATTTACGCAGCGAGAATGCTCTTGCAGGCATTTCAGGTTTGATCTCGCAGGCTGAAGAAGTTGAAGGTGTGCAGGTTTTAGCTAAAATAATTGAGGTCGACTCCGCGGACACTCTCCGTAAAATGGGGCAGGCACTCAGTGAACAGATGAGCTCAGGTGTAGCATGGCTGGCTGCAACGATGTCAGGGAAAAGCACTCTGCTTTGTGTTGTTACAGATGACCTGGTTAATCGCGGCTTAAAGGCCGGCGAACTGGTAAATGCTGTGGCCTTACTTGCTGACGGACGAGGCGGTGGAAAACCTGATATGGCGCAGGCCGGCATAAAAGCTCCGGAAAAACTTGCAGAAGCATTGGCCTCAGCAGCAGATTTAGTACGAGAAAAACTGACAAATTAACTGATGCGCTACGAAACATTTATAGGCAAACGTTATCTTTTTTCTCCACGGCAGGATCGTTCGATTTCAGTCATCACCTGGATTTCGATCGGTGGTGTAGCCTTAGGTGTGGTTGCACTCATCGTTTCCACTTCTGTGATGAATGGTTTCCGCACAAATTTACGTAACGCTGTGACAGGCTCTTTACCACACATCACGATTTTTGCCTGGGATGACGCAATGGTTAACTATTCAGGGCTGCAGAAACGTTTAGACGCTCATCCGGAAGTAAACGGTGTCGCACCATACATTTTTAAACAAGCTCTGCTCACTGGTCGAATAAAGCCCAAAGGTGCGCTGCTGCGTGGAATCGACCCACAGCAGGAAGCAAATGTGACAAGAATCGCTTCTTATTTGCGTGACGAAGTTTACGGATTTACACCATCACCGAAAGATCAAGAGCTAATTTCAACAAGACTGTTGGAGCGTCTTTCACACCCGGAAGCAAGAAAAAAACGCCTCAAAGATGGAATAATTTTAGGGGCAAAATTGGCCCGCCAACTGGAAGCAGAAGTCGGAGGTTCGGTCAAGCTGGTTTCTTCTGAACAGCGCTTGACCCCTATCGGCGATGTGCCGCGGATAAAGAAACTGGAGGTGATCGGCATTTTTGAGTCAGGAATTTCCGGTTATGATGAAGTTCTGGCTTTTATCGATTATCGTCTGTTGCAAAAGATTTACCGCATGCAAAACAAGATTACAGGTTTGGGTGTGCGTATCGGTGATCCTGAAAATGCGCCGGATATTGCAGATGAACTTGCTGACCTGAGTGAGGATTATATTGTAGGGAACTGGGCGGATGAAAACAAAAGTATCTTTCAAGTGATGAAAATTGAAAAAATCGGCCTGTTTCTGATCCTCTCATTGATCATTGTAGTGGCAGCCTTCAATATCATTAGTTCGCTGATTATGCTGGTACTGGAGAAATCCAGGGAAATTGCGATCCTCAAGGCACTCGGCGCAAAAGATTCCGGTATACGGAGGATTTTCTTTTTTCAGGGATTAGTGATTGGTTCGCTGGGAACCATCGGTGGAGTTTTGGTGGGACTCGCTATCTGCTGGATCTTAATGAGCTTTGATATAATTGATATTCCCCCCGGAGTTTATCCAGGAGGAAACCGGATACCTGTGCTGATTGACTGGTTTGATGTAGCGCTTGCGACCGTGGCTTCCTTCACAATTTGTATTTTGGTAACGCTTTATCCTGCCTCAAAAGCATCCCGGCTTAATCCGGTTGATCCTTTGCGTTACGAATAAAAAATCTGAATGTGTGGACATATTAAAAAAACTTGTTTTTATGATGTTTCTGTGGGAATATCAAAGGTTGTCATTAACTGATAATTATTATTACTTAAAATGAGTGTAAAACTCTAGACCGAATTTCAACTGAGGAGCTGTCGATGACTTATACTGTAACCCCAAACTGCGATAATTGCAAATATACGGACTGTGTAGAAGTCTGTCCTGTGGAGGCATTCCACGAAGGGCCGACTATGTTGTACATAAATCCGGAAACGTGCATTGACTGCAATGCCTGTGTTGAGGAGTGTCCTGTTGAAGCAATTTACGCGGATGTGGATGTTCCTGAGAAATGGGCAAGTTACACAGCATTAAACGAAGAAAAATGTGAAGAGTATCCGATTATCGAGGAAGCAAAAGATCCTCTCCCAACCGCAAAGACTCTTGAAGAATTACAAGCTGCTGAAGGGTGAAACTGAACAGTAGTGGCGGATTCATTATTTTGAACAGCAGCTTCAGATTGAGCCGCAGATTTAGCGTGTTCAGCAATAATCCGGGATCAGCATTCTTTTAAAACGTTGCACATGAACAAATTATAACACAAACATAGACGACCCATGGCCGTACCAAGAAGTAAAACCTCGCGCAGTCAACGTGACCACAGACGGGGACATATAAAAATAACAGAATCCGCGCTTTCAGAATGTACTAACTGTAACGCATTGATCCGTCCTCATAGAGTCTGCCCTGAATGTGGATTCTATAAGGGTGTTGAAGTAATTGAAGTTAAAACATCTTGAGCCGTTTGTTCTGCTCTTTCACTCATCAACAGCATACCGGTAAAAAGCATGGCAATTGCAGTTGACGCAATGGGGGGAGACAGACCTTTAACTGTTCAGGTGGAGGCGGCAGTTCAGGCCGTCAAAGACTTCGGAATTGAAGTCATAATTGTTGGAGCAGAAGCTCAAATAAATGAGCAGCTGAAACAAATCAGTTACGATCAGCAAAAAGTGCGTGTTGTCAATTCCACAGAAATTGTGGAAATGAACGAGTCTCCGGCTACCGCTCTGCGTCAAAAAAAAGACTCCTCAATCAGGGTTGCTGTTGATCTTGTCAAAGCAGGTGAAGCAGATGCTATTGTCAGCGCGGGAAATACCGGTGCCTCAATGGCAACCGCAAAGTTTGTCCTCAAGTCAGTCGAGGGAATAGAGCGACCCGCAATTGCTTCGCTCATGCCCTCAGTACACCGCAATCATCCCTTCGTCCTCCTGGATGTCGGCGCAAACACGGATTGCAAACCCCTTTATCTCTTTCAGTTTGCATTAATGGGTGATGCCTATGCACGTACGTATCTGCATTTGGATAATCCGCGTGTCGCCCTATTAAACGTTGGTGAAGAAGATGGTAAAGGTTATCTGGACCTGAAAGAAACCTTCGATCTGCTGAAACAGAGTACTCTTAATTTTGCAGGTAACATTGAAGGTAAGGCCATGTTCAGAGACAGAGTTGATGTGGTTGTTTGTGACGGTTTTATCGGCAATATCGCGCTTAAAGTCGCAGAAGGAACTTTCGATTTTGTGCGCAGTATTCTACGTGAAGAAGTTCAGAGTTCATGGCTTTCAAAGTTAGGTTACCTTGCGATGAAAGGTCCTTTCCGCCAGTTGAGAAAAAGGGCGGACTATACTGAAGTTGGAGGAGCGCCTTTACTGGGCGTAAACGGAGTCGTAATTATCTGTCACGGTAGTTCAAAAGTGCATACCTTACGCAATGCAATCAAACATGCACAGGAATGTGCTGAACAAAAACTGAATGATAAAATTGCGGTTGAAGTTGCTGAAAACCTGGAAGTCATCAAGCAGGCGAAAAAAATGAACGGCGAAACCAACTAAAGTTAGTTGGTTTTACGGTGCTCTTTAATTTGCTCTTTTAAATATTCCTCGCATGCATCCCAAGACATTTCTTCAAGTTTTAATCTCTCATAAAGCGTGAAAATCACCTGAAACTCTGCCAGCAGGGTTAACCCCGATTTTCCCTGTGCCGGCAGCATCTTGTGACGCAGGAGGTTCAGCATATAAACGCTTTCTTTTAAACGTGATAAGCTTAGTACCTGCTGCTTGTAGTCATACAATAGATAGCTGAAGATAAAGATACCTCCATCATCCAGCTCTGTTGTCCATGCCCAATCGTCTGTCTGGAATTTTTTTTTGTTTTTAAGCAGTTTCCTGCCGTCAAAGACCACCTGCGCAAATTCAACATCTCTATCGATGATCGGACCTGGAGAGTCATTCGAATTATCTTCCGGGGCAGATGGCATAAAAAGGCGGGTTTTGCTGGTGTTGTTTAAATACGGATTATGGAAAAGCGTTCAAGCAAGAAAAGTTGGCGTCAAAAATTTTTAACCTGTAAAGAACGGTGATTCGCCCTCAGAGTGATCAGTGACATCAAAAACTCCAACTAGTTCCGGAATCGCCTCTTTGAGCATTACTTCTACACCTTGTTTGACAGTGGTGTCGATCATGCTGCAGCCTTGACATCCGCCTCCAAAACGTACATAAGCGGCGCTGTCCTTGATTCCTTCCAGCATGACATTTCCACCGTGTGAGGCCAGCATAGGATTGACCTGTTCATCCAGCATGAGCTGTATTTGATCTTCAAGTGAACCACTTAGTTTACTGATTGACAGCTGAGGGTTTCTGGCTTCCAGATCACCGTCTTCGTTGATTTCAATGATAGTACCTTCAAGATAAGAAACATTTTTGCGTTCACTAAAGACTAAAATTCCGGCGACCTCGAACTGAATGCTGCTTTCCGGAGGTGATTCTACAAATTCAAGCTGGTAATTTGCTTTTAAAGGTGAAGTCGGCTCAACTATAAGTTGTACACCTTTCAGGGCATCAACACTTTGCAGTTTATTATTTATCTGCTCCCCTGCGGAATCTGTGATGGATAAATATGAAGTATTTGCATTGCTGAAAAGTGCTTCGTAGGAATCCGTAAAGCTAAAAGAGTCAAAACCATTGTCATAAAGAATTTCTGCAGCCGTCAATACCTCACCGTCTTCACCACCGTAAAGCAGGATATCTCCGGCAAAAGGCATTTGGTAAATCGAAGTTTCAAAATGTTCGATCGGCAAACTATGTGAACCAGGGATATTCTCCGCTTCATGTGCTTCAGAACTACGCAGATCAAAAACATAAGGACGTTTGGAAGTACGGCGTTTTTCAAAAAACTCATGAGGGCTCAGCCGGTATTCAGCGATATTGAAATCATTGCCTTCGGATAGATCTTTGAATTTAAACATGGAAGCCTTTATTGGGATTGAGATTTTCAGCAGGAAAGGTATGCTTGGAACTCAGTCTCCTGCGACTTAACATTTAACTACGATTTTATACCAACTCCCCTGACGTGTCAAACTATGGAAAATATTAAGACAATTGAACTAAAAAAACGTCCCTGGGTTGTGGCACACAGAGGTTATCGAGCTAAGTATCCTGAAAATACACTTGTGGCGTTTGAAGCAGCAATTGCTGTAGAAGCGGATATGCTTGAATTGGATGTCTGCCTGACACGTGACCGGATACCAGTGGTGATCCATGATAAAACTCTGGATAGAACCACAAACGGCAAAGGACTGGTTTCAGCACATACTATCGCTGAATTAAAAGAACTGGATGCCGGAAGCTGGTTTGACGCAGAGTTTAAAGGCGAAACTATTCCCACACTTGAGGAACTGCTGCTGAAAATCAAAGGCAGGATTACCGTAAATATCGAAATAAAGCCGGAAAGTTTTGAAGCACCAGCTCCTCCGGACGCAATTGAAGTGCAGGTCTGTGAAATGGTGGAAAAACTGGAGATGGCGGATTCTGTGTTGATTTCAAGTTTTGAACATTTCTTTTTTGCCAGAATACAGCGCTGGTATCGTGATCAAAAGAAACCCACGAAAATCAGAACGGCAACTTTGCAGGAGGCTCCTCTTGCCGATGATTTCGCGGTGGCTCTATGTCAGCGGCATAAGGCATATTCATATCATCCCGATGAAAGTCTAGTAACCCCTGAACTAATTCAGCTTTTACAAACGGAAGGTTTACGGATTTTTCCCTACACGGTGAATGCTGAAAAAAGGATGGAGCAGTTAATTAAGTGGGGTGTCAGCGGAATAATTTGCGATGAACCGGAACTCTTGTGGAAAGTAATCCGCAGGCTGGAGAACAGTGAATGATAGTTTTATAGCTTCTTGCGAATCTTACTAAACCGGCAGGGTAAATTTTATCAGCTGAGCCATTTTTTCTGCAGCCTTACCGCTGTCCACGGTTTTTGTTGCCAACTCAACTGCTTCCTTCAAGTCATCAGCGAGCCCTGCTACAACGAGGGCACCCGCAGCATTTATCAGCGCCATATCACGCGCAGTACCTTGCTCCTGACAGGAAAAAATACGTTTAATAATCTTTGCGCTTTCTTCCGGACTGTCAATTCTGATCTCATCCAGGTTTCCGGTCTTGAATCCCAGTTCCTCCGGATTCACTTCATATTCGCGGATCCTGCCGTCACGTAGTTCAGCCACATGAGTAGGAGCTGTAACGGTCAATTCACAAAGGCCGTCATGTCCATGCACCACCAGCACACGGGAACTATCAAGCCGCTGCAGGACCTGTGCGATTTTCAAAGTCAGATCTTTGTTGGGTACACCGATTAGTTGGCTTTTAGCTCCGGCCGGATTTGTGAGTGGACCGAGTAAATTGAAAATAGTCGGTACTCCCAAATCTTTACGTATGGGGCCGGCAAAGCGCATCGCAGGGTGATGATTGATTGCATAACAAAAACAAATATCCAATTCTCTCAGGCAGCGTTCAACCTCACTTAAGTCCAAGGTTATATTTACACCTAAAGCTTCAAGAGCTTCCGCGCTGCCGCTTTTACGGGTGTTGCTGCGGTTACCGTGTTTGGCAACCACTGCTCCTGCTGCGGCTGCGATAATAGCCGCACAGGTGGAAATATTGAAAGTACTAATCCCGTTTCCACCTGTACTGCAGGTGTCAATCGCATTTTCCGGTGCCGCAATGCCGGAAGCACGCTCACGCATTGCCAGTGCTGCGCCTGCCATTTCATCAACAGTCACGCCTTTTGCCTGCAGGAGGGCTAACAAAGCTGCTGCCTGAACCGAAACCGCATCTTCACTCATAATCCAAAGAATCATTTGACGTGCTTCTTCAAAACTTAGTTCCTGTGTCGCCAGTAATTTTTCCAGTAATTCTTTCATTTGTTTGTTATTTTTTAATTTTGAAGAGCTTCTTCAGCCCAGTTAAGGGCTTCAATCGCAAACAGCAGCTGGTGCTCTTTGCGTGTTAAAAATGGATTAAACTCCAGACACTTATACCGGACTTCTGTAGATATTGCCAGCCCAAGATGACATTGCCCATTTTTCCTGCTTCTTCTCTCAGTTGTGGGCGGACCGGCCATACCTGTTTCTGCGAGTGCCCAATCAGTTCCGGACTCTTTGAGCATTGCTTCTGCAAGATCCTGGGCCCGTTTCTGCGACACACTTGAGTCAACAGTTGATGTGCAACCTAAAAATTGTGTTTGTGCCGCCGAACTGTAAAGAATCCGGCCATCCAAAAAATGCTTCGATGCTCCGGAAAGGCTGGTAAAAGCTTCAGCAATTTGACCACCAGTACTGGTTTCCAGCACAGAAAAGCGGTGCGGTTTATTTTGCATTTCGCGATGCATGAGGAACTGCTGCAGTTTTTTGGCAGATTCATCAAGTTGCTCCTTCAATTCATGTAAACGCCGCTGCAGTTCAGTTAAGTTTGAAGAATGTATTTCAAGGCGGAATTTTTGTTTTTTGTATAAACCGTAACGAGTTAGCTGTTGTGCGGCTGTTGCCGGGAGAAAAGCCTTAAGCTCATGTCCGGCTTGAGCTGCTCTGCGGATAAGTGTTGATGAAATCAAAAAAAATCTCTGTAGATTTTGCGGAAAGAACTCTGTTTTTATTAAGGTGACGCTTAGAGTTATTCCGCGTTTTTGTTTTAATTGATTTAAAACATTTTCAATTTCAACATCATTTCGCGGTGCTAGCAGCAAGTGACAGCCGCGTGAGATTTCAGCAAGGTCCTCATTTGTGAAAATTTGTGGATTGAGCATACGTTCAAGCAAATCCGCACCGAAGATCACGCGTACTTTTTCTCCTGAGGAGAAAGTTCGGATATGCTCAGCCAGACGTAGGGGACGTTCGTAAGACAATTCTCTGCGTGAAACCGCGGAATTATTATTTGTTAATTTAAACTCAACTCCGGATTCTTCCGCAATTTTCGCAGCTAGTGATTTAGCAGGATCAGACCAGTCATTTAATGCACTCCTCAATATTTCCGCACGTAACGTAGCTGCCGGGATTTTCCGGTGCTTAAGAGGGTCAGGATGCATGCCGTTGGAAAGTATAAAAACGACCAGTTGAGTTTCCGGAAATTGCCTGAGAACGGTTTCCGCTAATAACAGATGATGATGACCTGCGGGATCTGCTGTTAAAGGAAAATATACGGTGGGCAGTTTAGCCTTTGAAGTTGAGCTATTCATGAATTAACTCTTCACAGCACAGTCGAAGTAATTTGATGCTCACTTTTGTAAGGGCTGAATCGAGGCAAATCAACAAACTGTTAGCTTACTGTTCAGCAACTTCTTTTTGCAGGAGCTGCAGGTTGAGCATCTTGAGCGTTGAATTGACTGCGGCAATTACTTGATCGGAATCAATGCCGATAGTCTGCAGACGTTTACCGTTAACCTGCCAGGTGATAATTGCTTCGGTAAGAGCATTCGTTTTACCTCCACGCGGAATCCGGATTTGATAATCAACCAGTTCCGGAGCCTTGAGATGCACGCGTTTTAAGATTTTTTTAACCGCACTCATAAACGCATCATAGCCACCGTTTCCACTGCCTGCTTCAAGGTATTCTTTTGAATCAATTTTAAGATGAATTGTAGCAGTTGCTCTTAAATGAAGCCCACTTGAAATTGAGCAGTTCAGTAGTTCAATACGTTCAGTATCACTGGTTTCAAGCACATCAGTAATGATGATCGGCAAGTCCGCGGCAGTCATTGTTTTTTTTGTATCACCCAGCTCAACTACACGTTTAAGAACTTTCTGCAAATTTTCATCAACCAGCTGAATACCGAGCATTTCCAGGTTTTTTGCGAGAGATGCTTTACCGCTCATTTTCCCGAGGGCATAACTTCTTTTACGTCCAAAACGTTCCGGTACAATGGGGTTATGATACAATTTCGCTTTTTTGTCACCATCCGCATGGATGCCACTTGTTTGTGTAAACACATTTTCTCCAACAATAGGCGCGTTGTCTGCCAGTCTTTTCCCGGAAAAGCTTTCTACCATTTCACTTACCGGCGAAAGATGCGATTCGTCAATCGAAAGTTCCATGCCCATTTTGTCATGCAGCACAACCGCTATTTCCGCCAGCGAGGCATTTCCCGCGCGTTCGCCTAGACAGTTCATAGTGCAGTGAATGTTTCTCACCCCGGCCTTGACCGCATAGAGTACATTGGCCACACCTAATCCGTAATCGTTGTGCGGATGGAAATCAAAAGTTGCCCATGGAAAACGTTCGAGCATATCGGAAAGACTGGAATAAACTTCATCTGGAGATAGAACTCCAAGAGTGTCAGGCAGCATGAAATGCCTGATGCCGTCATCCTTGAGTGCCGCCATCATTTCGAAAACATATCCCGGGCTATTGTGATATCCGTTCGACCAGTCCTCAAGATAAACGTTGACATCGAGCTGATTTGTATGTGCATATTTCAGCGTCTGACGGATGTCTGAAATATGCTCCTTTAGCGTTTTTTTGAGTTGATTTTTACAATGATTTTCACTGCCTTTAGTCAGTAAATTCATGACAGTACAGCCAGATTCTTTAATCCAGTCTACACTACGTTTCTGGTCAATGAAGCCTAAAACTTCGATACAATCCAAAAATCCATTTTCTGCAGCCCATGCCGTGATATTTTGAACTGAACCTAATTCACCCGCAGAAATCCTTGCGGAAGTTACTTCAATTCGATCAACACGCAGTTTTTTCAGCAGGGTTTTTGCAATATTTGCTTTTTCCGGAGGTGTGAATGAGACACCTTGTGTCTGTTCGCCATCCCTCAGGGTGGTGTCCATCAATTTGATCTTATTTGCTGAAGAAGACATGCTGTGTGTATTTTTGTTTGAAAAATGGTGCGAAAATGCTGACGTTTATTTTCTGGAACATTTATGCAAAACTAAACTTCCCGCTAGGACAAAAGTCAATCCCAGATGTATTTCGCGTGGAAAGTCAAGCGCATCTGCTCCGTAAAGCAGTAAAGGAATTCCGGAAACAATTAATCCCAAACCGCTGAAAAACTGGACAATACCGGATGCTGTAACCAGCGAAAACTTCGTAAGACGATCCGCATGTCCCCGGATATGATCCCAGGAATACATAGGAAAAATAACCAAAAAGAAAAAACCAGCCCAGATGTGTAGTAAGGAAGTCGCGGATGACTCTTCGGCCCATGGAAACAGCTCTGGATAAGCCAACAGTATGCCGGAAAGAATCAAAAAAACACAGCTTAAAACAATAAGTTTTCGCAAGACTTCCGGAAGAAAAAATGAGTAGATTGTCAATTCCTGGAACGGAATGATATGCGCATAAGCATAGCTCAAATGGCTAATAAACGCAACTTGTGGCGCAGACAAGAAAATTCAGAGCAACTTCAGTTTCGCTAAATCATTGCGGAGCAGGGCAGCATTGTGGAAATGAATTCCGTGGATACCTGAGTCCTCCGCAGCTTTAACATTGGCAAGTTTGTCATCAATGAAAACAGTATTATCTGGAGTCAAATCATAAGTTTCTATGAGTAATTTGTAGATATCCGGATCAGGTTTGATTTTGCCGATTTCACCGGAAATTATTTTTCCATCAAACCAGTGCAGAAAATCATAAATTGCTTCTGCTTTGGGATACGTCTCAGCAGACCAGTTACTGAGAATGAAAAGCGGTACCTGTTTTTTTTTCAACTCGGCTAAAATTTCAACTGTATCATCCAGAGGACCACCCAGCATTTCTTCCCAGCGCCCATACCAGTTGCTGATTTGTGCGGAAAATTGCGGATGTAAACTGGAGAGCTCAGCGATACCTGTTGAAAAAGGCTGACCTGCGTCATGTTTTGCGTTCCATTCGTCATCACAGATATTTTCCAAAAACCATTCAACTTCTGTTTCGGTAGGAAATATTTTAGAGTAAAGATAGCGGGGGTTCCAGTCAATTAAGACGTTTCCGAGGTCGAAAACTACAGCTTTGTTTGAAGACATAATTTTGGATATATTGGACTAACGTTTTGCGACTAAACCGCTTGCACGGCCAAAATGGGCATAAACTGAATTTGAAATGGCTTTTGCTATTCGTTGACGGGTCTTTGGTTTGAGCAAATCCTGTCGATCACGTCTATTATTAAGGTTTGCGATTTCTACTAAAACAGAAGTCGGCACCTTGCTGTAACGAAGAACAGCCGGCAGAGTCTTTTTACCTTTGCGGTAAAGATAACCTCTGACTGCTGAAGAAACCCGATGTGTAGGCAGCTTTGTTTTGCGGAACTGATCAATAATAACTTTTCCAAATGATTTACTCAGTTTTTCAGAATAACGATTGTCCTTTGTTTGAAAAGTTAATTTTGAATTATATTCCTTAATCCTGCGGTATATTTTACTTTTCAACCGAAAACTTCCGCGACGCAGGCGTCGATCAGGATAATAGACCATCACACCTCTCAGCGATGAGTGAAGGGAGTCACCGTGAAGACTGATAAATAAAATATTCTCAGGAGGTACTTTTTGTTTCCTTAACTTCTGATATATATGGTTGACTAGATAGACTCGCATATTTGCGCCAACCCTTGAATTACGGGTAGAATAACGCGGTGTGACTAAAAGCTGTTCATCTTTGTCATGTCGATGAGATAAAAAACGTACAGGTTTTTTCTGGTTAGGATCAGCGAGGGTGGGATGTACTATCACACCTTCTTTTTTGAGTAGCTCAGACATGCGCTTGCTGACATCATAAACCACCTCATCTTCATAAATCAGATCTTTATTTTTTCTGGATCCCCCTGAAGCTCCGGGATCGCCGCCGCCGTGACCTGAATCAAGAATGACATGAATTTTATGAACATTGGTTTTGCTTTTTGTTTTTTTAGCAACTATCCTCGTTTTGCTTTTTTTAACTTTCTTTTTAATAGCAACGGTTTTTGCTGTTTTGCTTTTTTTACTTTTTACTTTAATTGTTTTCCTGGCTGAGGCAGCTTTTTTTGTGGACAAATTCGCATTTGTCTGGTTACCAAGGTATTCTTCACTTAACCATTCAAGTGGAATTTTTATTTTTTGCCGATTCTGAATGAGTTTTGCGTCAGGGATATTATTCAATTTTAATATTTTGTTTGCTACATGATTTACCTCATCGTTTAACAGACGTCCGGTAAAACGGATCACAACCGAAGAATAAAGTGTCTCACCGGGTTTCATCTGATAATGCGCGAAAAATTTTCCTGAAGCTTCCTGCTTGAGTTTCAAAGGAGCTCTAACAGCAACTTGGCGCAACGCAAGTTCCGAACTTATCCACTTCCAAGGAATTTTGATAACATCACCTTTTTTGAGGATATTCCCATTTTTACGCATTTTATTGTAGCGTACCAAATGTCCGGCCTTTATGCCTTTTTTGGTGAAGAGACCCGCAATCAGTGTGGTTGTTTCCCAGCCGTAGGTTACCCGATGTTTCCAATAGTCTTCGTCGGCTTTGTCTTTGTAAAATATTGCTTTAAGCGCGGAACTGCGGATGACATTGCTAATGACCTTGAACGGAAATGTTATGAAACGATTTCTGTACAGGTGCCGTGATTTGCTGTATTTACGGATTGTTTTCAGACTTCTGTATTTTGGTTCCAGAACTCTCCTGGCCAGACTGTAACCTCCTTCTCCGCCTTGAGGCTTGAGTTTTACAACTAGCCGCTTACCATTCCAGCCGACCTTCATTTCGGAGTTTCCCGTACTTTGATACTCTAAACGGAAATTCTTCCAGTTAGAACTTTTAGGCGACTTTGCAAATGTCTTTTCTGTCAGACCTAACAAAGAAGAAAGAACGAGTGCGAAGATGACAAACTTTAGTTTCATTATGTTAACGTTGGCTGATGATGCTGATTTGGTAGAGCTTTTCTGCTTGAGGAAGGCCGATCTCAGTTGATATCCCGCGTTGTGGCTCAGCCTCTTTTGCCTCTGCATTTAAATCTTTAGAGATTCTGTAAATTCCAGGCACGTGATGTAAATATTCAGGACGTATCCATTCCAGCGGGATTTTTATTAGTTGACCTGCTGAAAGCTGGTGTGCGTCCTCAAGTCTGTTCAAAACCAACAAATCACTGGCATTTTGACTGCGTACGTAATGCTTGGTTTCACCAATGAAACGTATTACTACTGAGGAATAAAGTGTATCTCCTGGTTGAATCCGGTAAAAGGCATAGCGCAGTCCGGATTCGTCTTTTTTGATGAAAAGCGGTTTATGCACAGCTAGAGGTTGCAGTTCCAAATCGGCACGTAAAATGTTCCAGGGAATGGTAAATGTTTCACCTTGTTTGTAAACTTGTTGAGGAAAAATGGAATTTGCGGATCTGGTAAAAGATTTCGCGATCAAGTCCGGAGTTTCCCAGCCGTATGTAGTTTGATGACGCCATCCTCCAAATTCAACACGATCATTCGGAAACAGTACACGCAGGGCTTCACCCTGAATTGCGCCTATCAGCTGTTCAAAAGGGATAGTTAAATAACGTTTGTGATTCAGCGGCTGACCGTTCATATATTCACGTATGAGTTGAAACTGATGTGATCCGTCCCTTAAAACACGGAGCGCGAGCTGATATTCACCTTCATATTTTCTCGGCCGCAACTGCACAAATAAGGAGCCGACCACTTTAGTTCCTTCCGGACGCAAATCTTTCAGTTCCTGGTTGTTAGAATTGTCATACCAGCCCACTCGCATCGGATCACGCTGAGCAAATAAAAATGACGCCAGTGGAAGTGTTTCAGCTTCAACGGCTTTTGAGGACGCAGACAATGAAGCTGCAGGAGCAGGACTGTTGAAAAAAAACAGAGCCGCAATTACTGCGCTCAGGTGAAATTTAAATGACATGATTTTTAGTATCGTTTGGTGTCTTCTACGTGATCGAGGCTTGTTCTTAGTTGACTTCGAACCTTGAAACTAAAGCGGATAAACGATTGTTCTTCCTATAAATACAACAAAAACTGTGCCAGTAGACTCAGCAACAGAAAAAAGAAGAGATTGAGGAGAAGTTGGGAAAGAAAGTTAAGGAGTTCAAAGGGGAAAAGAAAGAATCTTTTTACATTTGAAAAAGACTTGTACCGGATGAATCAGCGGATTGTCAATACATTCAAGTAAGTTGATATTCCATCCATCAGCATCTGCACGGAAATTGCCACCAGAACCATACCCATCAGACGTTCTACGGCAATGAGTCCTCTTTTGCCGAATAGTTTGTTGAGTTTGCTTGAAGAGAGCATGATCAGGCTGGTTACCGCCCAGGCACCTAAAACAGCAGCTAACCATTCAAAGATTCGCTCAGGCTGAGACCTGGCGAGTAAAATCAGCATTGCCAACGTGGAAGGTCCTGCGAGTAAAGGAACTGCAAGGGGAACAAAAAATGGTTCACCTTCTGGCATTTCACCCATGATGCCCTTTTCACTGGGAAAGATCATGCGCAGAGAAATCAAAAACAGCACTATGCCACCGGCAATGCTCACTGCTTCCTGTCGCAGGTTTAACCATTTAAGTAAATATTCACCGGCAAATAAAAACAGTAGTAAAACCAGCAAAGCAAAAAATAATTCGCGGATTAATATTTTTCGTCTGCGCGACTCACTTTCGACAGTTTTTAAGACTGAGAGGAACAAGGGAATGTTTCCCAGAGGATCCATGATCAGCAGCAGGGTCAGGCCTGCGGACAAAATATCCATGCTTAATTACGCAGATAAAACAAAAAACAATAATAAAAAAATTAATACTGTGAATAGAAATCTTGACTGGAAAAGTAATCTAAATCCGCCACAAACAGCTTGGAGTTGGTCTTCAGCTGTTTTTTTAGAAAAAATTAAGCTTAATCAAGAAATGGGGGGACTGCTCTTCTGCGTAATATTTCCGCTGCAAGGCCAACAACCAGCACCGTTCAGCAGAAGCTACAGAACATCAGCATACACATCATGAAAGCAATAGCTTTTAAAGCCTTAAATGATGACTTCAAAGATTTAGAGTGTTGATCCGCTTGGGTTAGTTTCATAATCCTTGTTTTCCCAACAGTCCCATGAATCGTCTACCAGAGTACCCATACCCAACCGGGAGTCAGGTTCTAGATTTGCTCGAAAGACTTCATTTTGTGTAACCGCAGGATTCTGTAAAACATGTTCAATTTCTCCTCCTTTTCTGAGGAACTCCCTGGTGGCAAGTTCAATATCTTCACTGGAAGGTTTGGCTTTTATTGAGTTTTTACCAACTTTTGCTTTGACTTTCCTGTCAGCTCCAAAACCCTTAGCCTGTCGATTAAATTTGTTGTCCATCTTAATTTTTCAGAAAAATTATGTTTGAGATCAACATCAATATTTTGCCGGTCATTCAACTGGAAAAAATACCATACATATTATGGCGGTCATGCTAACATCAAGCAACACGTTTGTAAAGTTTTAAAAGCTGAAAAATATTAAATTAATGAGGGCTAAAATATAAAAGGCAGGAAATTCAGAACTTAAGACAAATATTTTTATTTGGGAAAATAGTTACTTATTTTTTTTAATTTTTTCCAGGAATTCGGTCCATTCGATGGTCAACAAGTTTTTTTTCTGTGTATTACAGGATTTACAGCAAGGTACGAGGTTTGATTTAACGCTCCGTCCTCCGCGTGCTAAAGGCACCAGGTGATCCATTGTCAATTGACGTGCTGGAGTCGGTGTTTCACAGTAATAACAGCTGTTACCCGCTCTCCGGTTTTTCCACCATTGTGATTTCCGGAGTTCTCTTGCTTTTTGTTTTTCCTGTCGGATTATTTTAGCGTCCTGTTCAGTCTGCCAATCATTTTTTTGCATCAAAATTTCCTTGCAGTCCAGGTCGGAGAACCCTCTTCAAAATCTTTGGGTGTACGTGTCAAACGCCGCCGCCCGGTTCCGTCCACAAACATAATGTACAATTTGTCCCGGCCGGTTGAGGAAGAAACAAAAGCGATTTGACGTCCGTCCGGAGACCAGGCAGGTTGCTCCGAATTGTAACGTCCCCGTGTTAGCGAGTGATCTTCACCAGTAAACGGATCCATCAAATGAATTTGGCTGTGCCTGTTGCTGGTTTTTGAATAAGCGATGAGAGTACCGTCCGGTGACCAGACAGGGTCACTGCTGCTGCCTTGGCCAAAAGTGAGTTGAAACGGAATTTTTGTGCCGAGCTGCAGATAGAAGATCTGTTCATGTCCGGTACGGTCCGAGACAAAGATCAGATGCGCGTTATCCGGAGATAAATCAGGAACAGTGTCAATCGCCCGGTGAGTGGTCAAACGTGTTTCTTTCCTTTTTTGTTTGTCAAAGGAATACAAATCTGTGTTGCCCTTTCGGCTTAATGTCACAACGAGCTGACGTCCCTCGGAATACCAGCTGCCTCCGCTGACACTTAGAAAATTGTTTGAATAACGTGTTGCTGATGTGTTGGACCGCAGTATTCTTACCGGCCGATTTTTAAAATTATTATAAATAATTGCAGTTCCGCTGCGGCTTAGGGTCGTATAAACAATGGCATCACCCTGCGGACTCCAACTCGGGAGAAGACTGATAGACGAATTTTTTGAAACTGCCGCCAATTTTTTCCCGTGTGTATTAATCCTGGCAATAATTTTGCGTCGTTTCGGTTGTTTAAGTGTAAAAGCTATTGTGCTTCCAAGAACACCTTCCAGACCTGTGAGCTGGGCAGACATGTTGTTAATCAAATCCATCAAATCTGCTTCCCTGAAACGATTTTTGCGTAAAGGCAAATCAAGTGGAAACAGTTCCGCACCGTCATTATCCGCAACCGTAAGCATCAAATGTTTTGAGACTAAAGCTCCGGAATCTGCATACCTGCGCTCCAGCTTGAGCAGTATTTTCATGTCGACCTGAGAAGCACCTGCTGTACGGCAGGTTTTATAGCGTGAGTCTGTCACCAGGAATACACCGCTCCAGCAGAGGTTACGGTCGAGAATCCGCAGCCAGCGACTCGCGTCAGGATGTTCAGTAAAACTCTCTTCCGGAACCATGGTTACACCGAATCTGGCAAAGCCCAGTCCACTGATGACAATCTCCTCGTTGGAATAAGTCTGTGCCTGCAACGAAGTCGTGAAACAAAGGGCGAAAATAATTAAACTGAATCTAAAAGAAAGTTGTCTTAAAAGAATTTTGTGTAAGCGCATAAGTTTAGGCAGAATCCAATTATTAATTTTGAGGTACTATCCTAATCAACACGATGTAGGGAGGATTCTGAGCCAGAGCTTGGGGCAGAGGATCCAGCACAGCATTGCGCACCGCAAGCTCAGCAGCCTGGTCGAAGGAGGGGAATCCGCTTTTATTAATGAATTCATATTCAATTATTTCACCTGATGCAATAATCTTTAGCCGTACCCGTACAAACACCTCAGCAGGGTAGCCCCCGAGTTTGCTACTTTTCCGCATGTTTTTTGCCTTGATCTGATTACTAATGTGCACGTTATATTCCGCTCCTGCCAACTGTGCTATTCTTTTACGCTGCAAGGAGTTAGTATCGGTTATTTCTTTCGTTTTGCTGAGAGGAGTCTGCTCGGGAATTCCTAAATCCTGCAGAGACTCCTTAAGTTTTATTCCTTCCGGGAATAATTCCTCAAGTTTGGGCTCAGCTTTGTCAGCAGCTTCTGCCGCAGGTTTGACCGGAGAGATTGTCGGGATATTTTCTACAGTAGGCTGCGATATTTCAGGGAGTTTCTGTAGGGGTAGATCTAAAGGTTTTGAAAAACTTGGCGTTTTTAATTTTTGCGGTGAAATCTCTTCACGCGAAAATTCGGGTAATTCTATCTGGCTCGGCTTTAGTACAGATTTTCTTGACGTAAGGGGAGAAAGAGGAAGAGGTTCCTTGCTCAATTTCGGTAAATTAGTGATCGCACTTGATCTTTCCGGAGATTCAGGCTGAAACAGCAAAGGTTTGCGGGGTTTTTTTAAGGCTTGCGGACTTATCTTAGGACTTTGCTTAATGCTTGGCGCCTTAGTTGTGATTTGAGGCTGCGACATTTTAAGACGCGGTGCTTCAGTTTCATTTATTGCGGGCTTTGGCGGTACAGTTTTTTTTAGATTATTATCAAGAACAGGTTTCTTCAGTACAGGTTTATCTGGAACAAGTTTGAGCAGTTTTGGTTTCAAGCCTGTCTCAAGTTTTTGTAAAACAGGTTTTTCAATAACTGGTTTTGGTTTCTTAATGAGCGTTGGTTTTGAGGGGAGTTTTGCATAACTTACACCAATTCTGGCTCGAATGGGTGGCGGCTCTGCTACCCAGAATTCTGAAATAATTCCTATTGTTAAACCCAGAAATATATGCAGCAACAAAGAACCGATGAAAAGGAACGTAAACGTTCCTTGATCATGAAAAAAAATCAGCCTCTCAAAACTGCTCAGTTGCCTGACTGAAGAACTTATTCCTGCGGAATCCCCAGGAAAAATCGCTATTTTGTCTAATTTTTGAAAAAAATTCATTTTTTTCTTGTCAGGCCTTGACTAATTTTCTAAATAATAATATTTTTGGTACCGTCGATGAAAGTTTGATACGTGTGTTTTCATCGGTAACTGCTGATACGCCCGATGCGAATTAGCGGTTTGTTTACTGAATAAGGGTGCTACTAGCTGGACTGCCCAACCGTTTTGTTAATCTTTTTTCTGGGATAATGACTATGACCAAATCTGATCTTATTGATGCTCTTGCAGCAGACACCGGACTTACTAAAGCAGACGCAGATCGTTTTCTAAAGTCTTTCACCGCCAATGTTGAAAAAGCACTTAAAAGTGGCGATTCTCTCACACTGATTGGTTTCGGCACATTCTCTGTGTCCAACCGCGCAGCGCGCGTTGGTCGAAACCCCCAAAATCCTTCACAGGTAATACACATTCCAGCTTCGAAAAGTGCAAAATTCAAAGCTGGCAGCAAACTCAAAGGCGCTTTGAACTAAGGCCATCATATTCAAGGTTCAGGGTTTTAACATTGTTTCTGCCTTGAGCCTTGTACGATGTAGCGCCGTATTTTACTCACCTACAATTCAGGTTCACTTTCCTCTTTTTCTGTTTTTTCAGTTACTGTCTGTCCGCACCTTCCGGAACGTGACAGATCCAAAACAGGTTCTGTCCCGGTTTTGTAGTGTTCCTCTTTTATCTCTTTCACATTATCACAGGGTATTGCACGTCTGCCGGATTTGTGAATTTTAACAGTGGTGATCCCCGGAGGTTGTTTAAATTGTTCTGTCGGCAGGTTGGTAACTGCATTTTTCATAAAATCGATCCAAATTGGAGCTGCTGCCTTTGATCCGGTTTCCGATCTTCCCATTCGTCTTGGTTTGTCAAATCCTACATAAACACCGGTAAGCAGTTGCGGAATGTAACCAATGTACCACGCATCAACGCTGTCATTCGTGGTTCCGGTTTTTCCTGCAGAAGGTCGTCCAATCGCACGCGCACGCCTTCCGGTTCCTGTCTGAACCACATCCTGTAAAACATTGCTCAGCAGAAATGCTGTTTCTTCGGAAGTGACTTGTTTAAACTCAGGCAAACTTGACTCAAGAGTGTTTCCTGCCTGATCTTCTACACGCAGGATATAGATTGGTTTTACCAGACGTCCTTGATTCGCAAAAACACCATAAGCAGTTATCATCTCCTGTAAGGTCGTGGATAATGATCCGAGGCATGTGGTTAAATTTTCCATCATGTCTGCAGTGATACCGAAACGGCGGCTGTAGACAATGACCTGCTTTGGCTTTAATTCTTCACAAAGTCCTATAGTAGGCAAATTTAAACTTTTAACCAGAGCAGTACGCAGTGAAACTTTGCCCATTATTTTATCTCCATAATTCTTTGGAGTCCAGATCTCTGCATCCCCAGCGGTTTGCGCTCCAGTGGCATATGCCCTTGGACTGTCGATTAACGCGCTGCTGAGTGTAAATCCCGCGTCTAGTGCTGCTGAGTACACGATAGGCTTGAATGATGAACCGGGCTGTCTCTGTGCCTGTATTGCGCGGTTAAATTCACTCTCTCCATAACGGTAGCCTCCGGACATTGATAAAACCTCACCGTTCTTTGGATCCATCGCCAATAAAGCACCATTGACTAGAGGTTCCTGATATAACTCCAGACGGAAGGAATTATTTATTGTGTCATAATCGGCAAGTCTTACCTGAATTTCATCGCCTGTAGAAAATATTTCTGAGGGTTTAGCAATTCGGGAAGGTCTTTCATCTTTCAGGATATTTCCGTTTCTCCAAGTTTTAATATTGTTCCATTCCAGAGTTCCGGAAGATTTCCCTATTTTTACAGAAACTTTTTTCTCACTGACTTCATTGACTGTACCGCCGACGATATTTCCGAGGAACAATGAATCAATTTTTACAGTATTGTCTAAGGTAGAATTGTCTGTAGAGCTACTGTTATCAAGGCTTTCATCTTTTTGTTGACCACGGAATCCCTGCCTTTTTGTTAACTCTAAAATCCCCTTCCATAAAGCCTCATGAGCATATGTCTGATAGTTCAGATCCATTGCTAAATAAACCTTAAGACCACCCTGATACAGAACTTTTGAACCATATTTCTTGATCAGATATCGCCGTACATGTTCGACATAATAAGAGGTGGCTTCTGTGGTTGAATCGTGAATTCGAATTAAGCTGATCGGCATCTCACTTGTTTTCTGCAATTCTTGCTCCGAGATGAAGCCTTCTTGCCGCATTCTTCTTAAAACGGTATTTCTACGCAACAGGGCGAATTCCGGATTAACGTGAGGTGCGTAACGTGAAGGTGCCGGGAGAATACCGACTAAGAGAGTACTTTCCGCGAGATTAAGTTCTTCTGCATGCTTGCCAAAATATCCCTGTGACGCAGCTTCAATACCTTCCGCATTGCCTAAATATACTTTGTTCAGATAGAGCGACAGGATTTCCTGTTTCGAAAACTGCATTTCCATCCTGAAAGCAAGCAACATCTCCCTGAGTTTACGGACAATCTGCTTTTCTCTGCTCAACAAAAATAGTCTCGCTGTTTGCTGAGTAAGGGTACTTGCACCTTGAACAATTCGGCCTGCTCTTAGATTCGCAAGGAAAGCTTTGGGGATTCTCAGAGGGTCAATTCCAAGGTGAGAGAAAAAACGGGAATCTTCACTGGCAACCAGCGCCTGAACAAGATGCGGAGGAAACTGTTCGTAAGGTACTACTATCCGTCTCTGGATGAATAGTTCTTCAATCTGATTACCTTCACGGTCATAAAGAACAGTCGGCAAAACATCATTTCTTTTGTGAAGTTCGTCCTCCAGATTTTGTGGTAAAGTTTTACTGAGTTCAAACAGAAATACACCGAGTGCAGCCGCGGAAATAGTCCCTGTAATGATCACTAACCAGAATGCCCATTTGATAAACTGAGTCAGCATTTTCATAGTGGGTCTGTTTTTAAAATTTGGTTTTTATTTCTGTTGCTGGTTTGCTTGAAGTCTGAAGACTGTTACGCTAAACTCATGACGAGTTGTTTTCATCATTTGTTTTTTGCTGCTTCAAATGCCTGTTCCGCCAGTTTAATTGCCTGCGAACGTATATTTGTGGAAAAACTGTTTATCTCAAACTGTGCTATAAAATCTGAAAAACTTTCAGCTTCAGAATCATTAATTATTTTGAGTAAAATGTTTTTCAGCAACAATGCATCTTTGGCGCTGATGTCTCCCAACTCGGACTTGTGTGTTAAAATCGGCGAAGTGCCTTGAAAAACATCATCAGATGTATAAAATAGCTTTGTGGCTTCACAGCGGCATCCCGGCTCATGGGGCAGGTTCGGTGGTTTTTTTAGCTTAAATTGCTTGCCGTAACGTATTCCGTCACTTTCAAGACATGAACGCGGTGTGTCCCATGCTAAAAAGGTTTGCAGTTCAATTGCTTCAATTGTTGTGATAAATGGATCAACTTTGTTGTTTCGACTGGCAAAAATCTGAGACTTTTTATTCCAAAGCCAGTACAACAGGCCTACTGAAAAAGCTGCAATGAATAGTTTTAACATGATTTAGAAAACTTTTGAAACAGCATTACTGCAAAAAATTGTTTAAGGTAAGACTAAACTCTAACCTTTAAAATTAAGAGATATGGCTACAACTTTCAAGCCGAAGATTATGCGGATATTTATTAGGATCATGGACAGCAGCGTAGTTTCTGTTCTGTGTTTCTTAAACTTTTTATTTATTTGTTCAGTGAGTGTTGTCTTTTTTGGAGAATTTGTGGAGAATGGAAGGGCTTTCGCTCAAGAAGAAGAGCCGCAAAAATGTATAAAATTAATAGATCCCACAACTGTTTCAGAACTTCAGGAGTTGCGGGTCTGTCTCAAAAAGCTAGCTCGTGAAAGAAAAGATGGAAATGAGATTAAAACCATAAACAGATCTTATGAAGGATCGCTGAAATTAACGGAAAAATTAACTATGAAGTCAGATAACAAATCTTCAAAAAATCTTCCTGAGGAATCATGAAAAGTTGTGTTTGCTGCAAATCTGTAAAAAATCAAAAAACAAGATTAGTTAATCTTGGGACTGCAGTTCAAAAAGTGATTCATCAACTTATTAAATGCTAAAATAAAACCCCTTCCCCGATTTATCTCAGCAAATAATAATGGAACGCCCTTTAAAATTTATTGTTGAAGACATTGTTTTTGGACCAATACTGCTTTTAGTTTTATTATCAAGTGCGCTGATGCTGATGTACAGGCACAGGCAGCATTTTAAACTTTCATTCCGCATTATGTTAGCCAGTTGGGTGATTCTGCTGTTGGGAAGTAACACGCTGTTCTTTCATACGATTTACCTGCCTTTAAAATATTTGACTCCAAAAAGTGAAAAACAAAGCAGTGATGCGATTGTTGTCGCTTCCGCAGGAGTTCACGGTTCAGGAGCACCGACACCGGGTTCTGCCCTGAGAGCTTACGCGGCTGGTAAATTATATTTAGAAGGAGTGGCACCGCTGGTTATAATTACGGGTGGTGTAACCAAACCGTATCTTCCACCAATGAACATTAAAGGTATGGCCATTATTTTACAGGGAATGGGAGTTCCGGCGGATAACATCATCATTGAAAACCGTTCCGCAGACACCTATAGGAATGGAATTGAAACTTCCAAAATATTGAACCGTTTAGATTTAAAAACTGTCCTGCTGGTTTCTCATGATTACCATTTATTTCGCCTCGTTTCTGTCTTTAAAAAATTAGGTGTTGAGGCTTTTGCATACGCTGCAAACCAGTCATATCGAAAAGAGTCCATCCCCTGGTGGCGTTATTTTGACTGGGCAAATTTTAATCGCATTCAGACTATTTCACATGAATATTTTGGATTACTTAGTTATAAATTATCAGGCTGGATATAAGCCGCAATTTTAAGATCAATATTATGCCCAAGCGCACAGACATAAAAACTGTTTTACTCATAGGCTCAGGTCCAATTGTGATTGGACAAGCCTGCGAATTTGACTACAGCGGAACACAGGCCTGCAAAGCTCTCAAGGAAGAGGATTACCGGGTTGTTTTAATCAACAGTAATCCTGCCACCATTATGACCGATCCCGGACTGGTGGACGCAACATATATTGAACCCATTACCATTAGCACACTCGAATCGATCATTGAGCAAGAGAAACCAGATGTGATTTTACCCACTATGGGTGGTCAGACTGCGCTCAATATGGCGATTAAACTTCATGAACACGGAGTATTGCAAAAATATGGCGTGGAACTTATCGGTGCTTCCATTGATGCAATAAATAAGGCGGAAAATCGGGAGTTATTCAGGCAGGCAATGAATAAGATTGGTGTTGGCATGCCGGGCAGTACCATTGTCCATTCGCTTGAAGATGTAAAAATTCTGACAGAGACCCATCCATTTCCGTTCATCATCAGACCATCTTTCACTTTAGGAGGAGCCGGCGGCGGGATTGCACATACATATGAGGAATTAATTCGTATCGTATCCAACGGTCTGGCAGTTTCACCGACTAATGAAGTACTGGTTGAACAGTCAATCATCGGATGGAAAGAATACGAGCTGGAGGTCATGCGTGATCATAAAGATAACGTGGTTATTATTTGTTCGATTGAAAATCTTGATCCCATGGGAGTACACACGGGAGACAGCATTACTGTTGCTCCTGCACAGACACTGACAGATTGGGAATATCAAAATCTGCGGGATATGTCGATCAAAATTATGCGGGAAATTGGCGTTGATACCGGAGGTTCAAACGTGCAGTTCTCCGTGAATCCGGTTGACGGTGAAATACTTGTGATTGAAATGAACCCCAGAGTTTCGCGCAGCTCCGCCCTTGCTTCTAAAGCCACCGGTTTCCCTATTGCAAAAATTGCTACCAAGTTGGCAATTGGTTATACACTGGACGAAATTCCCAACGATATCACAAAAAAAACACCGGCATCTTTTGAGCCTTCTATTGATTATGTGGTGACAAAAATCCCAAGGTTTGCCTTTGAAAAATTTTCCTTGACTGATAACCGTCTCGGTACGCAGATGCAGTCTGTAGGTGAAATAATGGCGATTGGGTGTACCTTCAGGGAATCTTTTCAAAAAGCTTTACGCTCGATGGAAACCGGGCATACAGGACTTAATGTTCCGGATTATGCTGATGATTATAAAACAGCAGATGAGATTCTGGAGGAGCAGCTCCAAACTGTAGGCAGTACACGCATCTGGTACGTTGCTGACGCAATGAGGCAGGGCTGGACAGACGAGGCACTTTTTAAACAGACTGGAATTGATCCCTGGTTTTTGTGGCAAATCCGGAGTTTAATTGAAGAAGAACAGCTTATCCAGGAAACAGAATTAGCAGAAATATCACCGGTTAAATTAAGAAACTGGAAGAGGCTCGGATTTTCTGATCAACGTATAGCTGAATTACTTAATGTTGCGGAAAGCCGGATTCATAATATGCGTTATGAATGGAATGTACTACCGGTTTTCAAACAAGTTGATACCTGTGCTGCTGAATTTGAATCAGAAACGCCTTATTATTATTCAACTTACGGTGAGGAAAATGAGTCGCTTCCTACAGAAAAAGCAAAGGTACTCATTTTAGGTTCAGGACCGAATCGAATCGGTCAGGGAATTGAGTTTGATTATTGCTGTGTGCATGCGGCCTGGGCAGTGCGTGAACTTGGTTATGAAGCGATTATGCTCAACTGTAATCCGGAAACTGTGAGTACTGATTATGATACTTCGGATCGTCTATATTTTGAACCGATTACCTTTGAAGATGTAATGCATGTGATCAACCTCGAACGGCCGATTGGGGTGATTGTTCAACTCGGTGGACAAACTCCGCTTAAACTGGCACAACAACTCAATGACGCAAGTGTGCGGCTGCTCGGGACTCCTTTTGAAAGCATTGACCTTGCAGAAGATCGGGAAAAGTTTGCCGAGATGTTGAAAAAACTGAAACTGAAACAGCCCAGAAATGGAATGGCTCGTTCACTGAAAGATGCAGAAAAAATTGCGGAAAAAATAGGATATCCCATCCTCGTTCGACCCTCTTATGTCCTGGGGGGCCGCGCGATGATGGTTGCAGAATCAAAAAAACAGCTGGCGGAATATTTCAAAGAAGCGATACGGGTTTCTCCTGAGCATCCTGTTTTGATAGACCAGTTTCTGCAGGGTGCAGTAGAAATTGATATGGACCTGCTGGGTGACGGAACAAACTCCGAATTGGGCGGTATTCTGGAACACGTGGAACGCGCAGGTATTCACTCAGGAGACAGTGCATGTATCTTACCACCGCAAAATCTGACTTCAACTGTGTTACGCAGATTAGAAGAACAGGGAAAAGCCCTGGCCAAAGAACTCAGCGTGAAAGGATTAATGAACATCCAATTTGCTGTTAAAGGTGATGAAATATTTCTAATTGAAGTCAATCCGCGGGCCTCAAGGACAGTTCCGTTTGTCAGTAAAGCCATCGGACACCCGCTGGCGAAGTATGCAACATGGCTGATGCTCGGACTAAATTTGAGTGAAATTGGTTTTAGCTATGAGGCTCCTCAAACAGTTTCGGTCAAGGAAACGGTATTCCCTTTCGTTAGTTTTTCCGGTGCGGATACAGAACTTGGTCCGGAAATGAAATCAACCGGTGAAGTAATGGGGCGCGGAAAAAGCCTTGAAGAAGCTTTTATAAAAGCTCAGGTTGCGGCTTATCAGTCAGAGATAAAGGAGGGTTACGTTTTTATCGGTGTGACTGATCAGGATAAGCAGGAAATGATTCCTGCGGCATTAGAGTTTCAGCAGGCCGGTCGTAAGATATTAGCAACAGCAGGAACATTTAAAGTGTTGAAAAAAGCCGGTGTCACAAATATTGAAAAAACAAGTCTGGACCGCAATGCAGTAGGGAATATTTTTGAATACCTTGACCGTGACGAGGTGGCACTGATTGTAAACACTACACGATCAAGAAAACGTTTAATAGATGCGGCACATATTCGGAGAGTTGCCCTGTTACATAATTTGCCTTATTTCACAACTGTGGAAGGAACCCTGAATTTGGCACGAGCCCTAGTTGCAACGGATTCCGGAAAAAACCTTAACTATCAACCGCTGACGCTGCCGCAGAAAATTGCTTCCTGATTTCGCTGTTCAGTCTTTAGTATTTCCGGATTTATTCTGCCATTCCAGATAACCACGCTGAAGAAATATTTTCTGCTGCTGATAATCAGATTTTGACATCCGTTTTAAAGTAAGATCATCTTCCAAATCGCTTAGTGCAGAGAGCCAGGAATCCGCTTGACTAAAATCATGCTTAGTTGTGCCAGGCAGTTCATAGCTCTGCAGCTTAGTCCTAAAAAGAGGATAAGCGACTGCACCGACCGATCCTGCGATAATCAATAAAATAAAGGCCCAAATCATCTACTTGCTGTGTCCACTATATAATTGTTAATATCATTGCAATGATAACATGTGTTTTTGATGCACAAAGAGGCTGCAAAGCTGCTGATTTATTAAAGAATGGCTTTTTGCATAATTTAAATAGCAGATCAATCCATTGCTGAGAGACAGAACATTCTCTTATGCAGCAGTCGTAAATGAGTTTTTGCTCTCCGGCAGGACGGACTCCAGATATTCCAGTATCTCTGAGCGATTCATCAGCTCTTCAAAACGATCTGTCTGTTTTTCCAAATACCAGTAGCCCACCAAACATTCAAATCCGGTTGCCGCTCGGTAATCTTTGATTGCTGCATGTTTGGGCGGAGAAACAGTTTTGCTGTTACGTCCCTGGCGGTAAATTTTTCCTTCTTCAATTTTCAGGAGGGGAAGAATCAGTTGCGCGAGCTGTGCCTGTGTTTGACAACGTACCCATTGAACAACGTGGCGGTGAACCAGTCTGCGGTTTTGCAAACGCTGCAAAATCTTCTGTCTGCACCAAAGTTCGAAAAATGCGTCACCTAAATAAGCCAGAGAAAAAGACGAATGCTCATTCAGTGGAATTGTAAGTTGTGCGTCAAATTGTGTATTGTTCACCAGTTGCTGTCTTGTTTGCAGATGATCTTATTATCACGTATGCGAAATTCCCCTTCCTCTACAGTACGTCTGTCAAGTATCTTGTTTTCACGCTCCTTGAGTGAAACGCCGAAACTGCCGTCATTACGTAAAACAATTTCTGCACCAGGTTTTGCATAAAAAATTTCGATGCCTCTATCAATAACCCTCTTTTTGTTAATATTTTCCGGAATTGCTGTAGTTGCTGTTTTGGACAAGCGTACGGATCGGCTATCACCTTCACCTGTTGATTCAGAACTAAGTTTGTATTCAATGCCGATCTTGTGCACCATCCGTCTGCGGTATGAATTCATTGGCTCCATCTGCAGTTGAGATTCATCCGACTGAATGAAGCGTACTATTGCGGCGTTTATGTCGGTCATCAGTTCCTGATCAGAACTGCTCAATTCCATATCATCAATCATCTTTTTTACTTTTAAGGGTTACTCCCAAGTAATAACAGCTTTTATACATTCAGACTGTTTTAAGTTGTCAGTTATTTGCTGATGTAAATTGCACTCGGTCTTGAGTCGCAAACTTATGACTATGCATCATAAGTCCTCGGTGATTCAGGTATATCTGTTTGAGGAATAATTGTGACTTCCTGACTTTCGCTATCAGTTGTTTCTGCAGTCTCATCAACAGGATCTATGACTGAAGTGGGTAGCTGTACCAGAGCAACTTTCAGGACTTCTTCAATTGATTTTACGGGATTGACTACTAAACCCTTTAGAATTTCATCCGGGACTTCACTGAGGTTTTTTTCGTTATTCTGCGGAATCATGACAGTAGAGATGATACCTCGTTTTGCCGCAAGGAGTTTTTCTTTCAAACCGCCAATCGCGAGGACATTTCCGCGCAGTGTGATTTCTCCGGTCATCGCTACATCTCTGCGAACAGGAATGGAAGTAAACGCGCTGACTAATGAAGTGGCAATAGTTACTCCTGCAGAAGGTCCATCCTTCGGAACTGCTCCAGCAGGGACGTGAATGTGAATATCTGTATTTTCAAAAACTGAAGAATAAATTCCCAGCTGATTTGCATTTTTTCGCACATAACTCAGAGCGGCCTGTGCAGATTCTTTCATGACATCACCGAGTTTGCCCGTCAACTGCAATTTACCGGTACCTTTCATGATATTGACTTCAGTCACTAAAAGCTCACCTCCAGCCTGTGTCCAGGCTAAGCCGCATGTAGTACCTATTTCATTTTGCTCTTCTGCTTTACCATCTTTGTAACGTTGCACACCCAGAAATTTTTCCACACGTTTTTGAGTTACAACGACTTTATTGAGATTTGTTTTCTTTACTAACTGGGTTGCGACTTTACGGCATGCTTTTGCGATTTCACGTTCAAGATTACGTACTCCTGCTTCTCTGGTATAACTCCTGATAATATTCAAAATCGCTTTTTGCTGGAACTGAATTTGTTTTGAAGTCAGGCCATTTTCTGCTATTTGTTTAGGCAGCAGATGTTCACGTGCGATGTGTTCTTTTTCCAGTTCCGTGTAACCGGAAAGACGGATAATTTCCATCCGGTCTTTAAGCGCAGGCGGGATATCCTGCTGAACATTGGCTGTGCAGAAAAATAAGACATCCGAAAGATCAAATTCTACTTCCAGATAGTGATCCATGAAAGTATGGTTCTGTTCAGGGTCAAGTACCTCAAGCAAAGCAGCGGCAGGATCACCCATCACACCGTAAGACATTTTGTCGATTTCATCAAAAAGCAGCAGCGGGTTTTTGTGTTTTACTTTCCTTAAAGATTGAATTACTTTTCCGGGCATTGCACCGATATATGTTCGGCGGTGTCCTCTGATTTCTGCTTCGTCGCGTACTCCACCAAGACTCACATGCGCAAATTTTCTACCTAATGCTTCCGCAACAGAACGCGCCAGAGATGTTTTTCCGACACCGGGAGGTCCTACCAGACAAATGATAGGTCCTTTCATTTTTCCTACCTGCTGAGCCACAGCAAGGTATTCAATAATACGTTCTTTGACTTTCTCTAATCCGTAATGCCGTGCGTCCAGCACTTTTTCTGCTTTTTCGAGGTCAAAATTATCTTCCGTTATTTCTGCCCATGGCATGCCCAACAGCCAGTCTATGTAATTCCTGACTACATTTGCTTCTGAAGACATGGAAGGCATCATCTTCAGTTTCTGCAGTTCCTTTTCTGCCATCTCCCTGGCTTCTAAAGAAAGTTCCATATCCGCGATTTTCTTGGCGTACTCCTCCATTTCCGCTTTACCGTCTTCACCTTGACCTAATTCTTTCTGGATGGCTTTGACCTGCTCATTGAGGTAGTATTCTTTTTGGGTTCGGCCTATCTGTCCCTGTACACGCTCCTTTAGTTTCCGCTCTACTTTTTTAAATTCCTTTTCTTCAAGCATTCTTCCATAAACAATTTCCAGTCGTTTTTTTGGATCATTGTTTTCCAGTAAAGCCTGCTTTTTCTGCAGATCCATGTTCAGCAGAGGGGCAATACGGTCTGCCAGAATGTGCGGATCTTCTGAATCAATGGACAGCTTTTCGATACCTTCTGTACGACGTTTCACATCCTTCAGGTAACGTTTGAATTCAGCACGGGTATTCTTGCTGAGGGCATGCAGTTCTGGTGCATCAGAAGCTTCTTCGGGGATTGGTTCTACAATTGCGGCAAAATGTGGTTCGTCCATATGAGCCTCAATCAGACGGCCTCTGGTTTTTGCCTCAAAGAGTGCTTTTATTGTACCGTTATGGAGACGCATGATCTGCAAAACCTTGCCTATTGTTCCTACACGAAATAGATCTTTTGCCTCAGGTTCTTCAATCAGGGGGTCTTCTTGAGCAACGACAAAAATTTGACGGTCACCTTCAAGGGCTTTTTCGAGAGAGGCAATTGAAAGAGAACGGCCGATGAAAAAAGGCGCTGTCATTTGAGGAAAGACCACGATATCACGCATTGGCAACATAGGTAGCGCAATTTGATTTGGTCCAGTAGTTTTTTCCTGGGCTCCGCCGGGCATAAACTTCCTTTTATTGAGTTAGGTGAGTGAAGTCCGCAAAGATGCTTGGTTGTTGTAAAAGATCAGCAAACAGTAAGGATGCATGATCCTTTTACATAAATCACAAACTGACAAGCCTATTTGCTTATAATACTTTATCGATTAGCTCTTGAAATAGCAAGTAATCAAGGTTCTTTAGTTTAATTTATGAGCACGCGTTTATAAAGGAGGCAATGCGGTTGCGCTCATTTCAACACAGAATTTCTGACCTTCCATGTAGTGCTTAACTTCCTGAAATTCCCTGCGGTGATTTTGATTCCCAATGACGCTGCGCAGATGAAACTCCGCATTACGCTTTGCTCCCGAAACTGCATCTTCAGCAATTAATGCGCAGGCCCGGCTTTTAACAATAACGTCAAGGTTTCCGCGGTCCAGGACTTTGTAGTTCGGATCAAATGATGTTTTTATGCTCTCAGCAGTTGAGGAGCATCCGTTGAGTAAAATGAAGCAAAAAATGGCGAATAAAATTATACGGGGCATTATTTTCTATAGTGTAGGCTTGACAACTCTTGAGCCGTTCTCCAAACTAGCAATAACAGCAATATTGTATTTATGCAGACTAAAAGTATTCAGTCGATAAAAAATCTTTTTAACCTTTATTAAGTGCAACCTTCATGCAGATCACACAGTCTACACAATTATTTTCACGTGCGCAGCAAAGTATTCCGGGGGGAGTAAACAGTCCTGTCCGTGCCTTCAAATCCGTAAAGATGAATCCTCTTTTTATCAAAAGTGCTCAGGGTTCAAAACTATTTGACGTGGACGGTAACGAATATATTGACTATGTAGGTTCCTGGGGGCCGATGATTTTAGGCCATGCTCATACTGAAGTTGTCCGCAAACTTGAAGAAACTCTGCGGAAAGGAACATCGTTTGGCGCTCCGACTGAAGGTGAAATTGAGTTAGCCGAAATTGTCTGCGGGGCGGTGCCAAGTGTGGAAATGCTGCGTCTTGTTAATTCCGGGTCAGAAGCATCGATGGCAGCTCTCCGGGTAGCCCGCGGTTATACCGGCCGTGACAAAATTATTAAATTCGAAGGTTGTTATCACGGCAGCGTGGATCCACTGCTGGTTCAAGCAGGATCTGGAGCAATGACTTTAGGAATTCCGGATTCGCCAGGAGTTCCGGCTGCCTTTGTAGAACTGACTCTGCAGGCCAAATTTAACGACCTTGCGTCTGTCATCAAACTTGCTGATGAAAATTCCGGTGAAATTGCTGCCGTGATTTTGGAGCCAGTGGCCGGAAATATGGGGATGATTCCTCCGGAACATGGTTTTTTACAAGGCTTGCGTGATCTCTGCGACCGTGAGGGTATCTTGCTGATTTTCGATGAAGTAATGAGCGGTTTCCGTGTTGATTACGGAGGGGCTCAAAACATCTTTGGAATTATTCCGGACATGAGTATTTTCGGTAAAGTAATCGGAGGAGGGCTTCCAGTTGGAGCATATGGAGGCCGTCAGGATATCATGCTTCAAGTGGCCCCTGCAGGTCCTGTGTATCAGGCAGGGACACTGTCAGGAAATCCACTTGCGGTTGCTGCGGGATTAACTACTCTGGGTATTTTAAAAGAAGAGAATCCTTATCCGGAACTTGGTCAAAAAACAGCATGGCTTTCCGGAGAGTTTGAATCCGCTGCTGAATCTGCCGGAGTTGCGCTTCAGACCCAGGCCATGGGCAGCATGTTCGGGTTATTCTTTTCAGCAGAACCGGTGAAGAATTATGAACAGGCGCTTAAGACTGATACAGAGCAGTTCACCCGTTTTTTCCGGAGTATGCTGAAACAGGGGATTTATCTGGCACCCTCAGCATTTGAATCGCTTTTCGTCTCAACTGCCCATTCTGAGGAAGATCTGGAACGTACCGCAACAGCATTTCCAAAGGCATTGCGTGGAGAATGAATTCAGTCAGAAGATTAAATGAAGGGCTAGAAAGCTGATTTATGAGAATTATTATTTCCAGCCTAACTTAGGTTTTTCGTCAGGATGGGTGATTTCGCTGATCCTGACGCCAAAGCGGTCATTAATAACTACTACCTCTCCGCGTGCAATTAAACGGTCGCCGATTAAAACGTCAATCGTAGAACCGACTATCTTGTCCAGCACGACCACAGTCCCTTGTTTCCAGAGCATGACCTCATTCAGGGAAATGTCGGTACGGGCAATTTCTGCCTGCATCACATGCGATGCATCTGCCAAAAATTTAAGTTTGTGCAGTGTGGATTCCTGCTCCGGAGTTTCTGCGCTCATGGACGGTTCTTCTTATTAAGCTAATTTTCGTAGGTTGACTTGTTTCATTAATCTTGCGATTATCAGATGAATTCGATCTACTATAACATCTATTTACATTATACGGTCTAACGGCCAATGACACAATAAGCAGGAGCGCACACTATGTTTGGTTTAGGCATTTGGGAACTTTTAATAGTTTTGGCAATTATCGTTGTTTTATTTGGAGCAAAACGCTTGCCTCTAATTGGTGAGGGACTTGGCGGAATGATTACCAATTTTAAAAGCGCGACCAAGAAAAACAAAG
>Ga0187833_10000087_pt1 | contig 91078 bp, 82 predicted proteins | sample ETNtaG_37_FD_167968 | JGI IMG/M metagenome (GOLD analysis project Ga0187833, IMG submission 167968) | Marine microbial and viral communities from oxygen minimum zone, Eastern Pacific Ocean - ETNP2014_SV_400_PacBio MetaG (Illumina Assembly) | ecosystem: Environmental > Aquatic > Marine > Hypoxic... | reverse complement strand
AAACGGATGTGATCAGCGCCATCTTTACAGCGGGCTGGGCTGAAGGTGAAGACCTGGGTGATGCCGAAACCATAGGCGCCGCGCTCCAGTCGGCCGGACTCGACGGGAATGCGCTTCTGTCTGCAGCATACGAGCCGTCGGCTAAACTCAAATTGCGGCAAGAGACCCAGACTGCGGTTGAAGCCGGGGTTTTTGGCATCCCCACCATGCTGGTGGATGGGGAACTCTTCTGGGGACTCGATCAGCTACCCTACCTGGCAATGTTTCTCGATGGCAAAGATCCCCTCGACAGTATCGACGTCAGCAAGATCACATCCGAGGGTCGAGCCGCCGTACGCCCCGCTTCACTGCAGAGGGGTCCACACCAGGATCGCTAGCCTGCAAATGGTGCATAACCATCCAATGACGAGGCAGCAGGCCGGGGGCGCCTAGCCGGGGGCGCCTAGCCCGGGCAGTTTGTCGAAAAAACCAGCTAGTCATGCATTATGTAAACGCTGGTATTACAATATTTATATAGGATGGCCGGATGGGACAGACCAGGGAGCCGGGAGTCGGAACAGATGGATGGTTCAACCCAATTATCGAGTTTGCGACGGCAGTCGACAATCCGTGAACTGCAACATGAAACGTTCGATTGTGTCATTATCGGTGCCGGCATCACGGGGGCCGGTATCGCCCGGGAAGCCGTCAGAAGAGGTCTAAGCGCGGCGCTGATCGAAAAGGACGACTTCTCAGCCGGCACTTCCAGTCGCTCCACCAAGATGATTCACGGCGGATTGCGCTATCTGGCGATGGGGGAAGTCGCCCTGGTGCGGGAAACAGCCCGGGAACGCAAACACGTCAACCGCATGGCGCCCCATCTGGCTGAACCGTGTTGGATGGTGGTTCCGGCTCGCTCCAGGGCCACCCTTACCAAGTTCCGCACCGGACTCACCCTTTACGAAAAGCTGGGTGCCGTTTCGAAGGCGGATCTGCACCGCAACTGGAGCGGCCAAACCCTTGCCGACCAGTTTCCCCTGCTGGATCGAAAAACCTATCCCTATGCATGTGCTTACCGTGAATACCTGACGGACGATTCGCGCCTGGTGATTGCCAACGTGCGCGATGCGGCCGCCCGTGGTGCTGTGGTGGGCAACTACCTAGAAGTAACGGGCCTCGCCACTCGGCAGCGCAAGATCAGGGGCGTTCGATGTCGCTGCAGCCAGAGCGGCGAAGAGTTCGTGGTCGAGGCTAGAACAGTCGTCAATGCGGCCGGCCCCTGGGTGGAGATGGTCTGCCGGATGGATGAAAGCCCAGTGCTGGGAACCAAACAGACCCTGCATCTGGCGAAGGGCATCCATATCTCTCTGCCCAGAGACAAACTCCCGGTGGACCACTTGCTGGTGATGAACACCCGGGACGGGCGCAACATTTTTACGATTCCCCGGGGAGATGTGGTTTTTATCGGTACCACCGACAATACGTTCCACGCTGCGCCGACCCTGTGGCCAAGTGTTGAGCGCCAGGAAGTGGACTACCTGCTGCAACCCCTTACCGACTACTTTGCTATGGCGCCACTCGGCGCCGCCGACTGTATAGCAGCCTGGGCCGGGCTGCGTCCCCTGGTGGAACAACCGGGCAAGTCATCGAAGGAGATCTCCCGCAAGGAAGAGATCTGGTTGAGCGAAGCCGGTTTGATCAGCATTGCCGGGGGGAAATTGACCGGCTATCGATTGATGGGCATCGAAGCGGTAGATCAGGTGTGCGAAGTTCTAGCCAGAGATCTACCTGCAACTGATGATCTACCACCCCTTCCCGGTGGTGATTTCAGCCAGTCTCTGCTCGAGCTAAGTCAGTTGCTGCAGCAAAGCAGTAATCTCGATGCGGCAGCGTGTGATCGCCTGGTGCGACTCTATGGAACGGAGGCAAGCGACATAGTCAACTTGTCTACGCAACCGGTGCTCCCGGGAAGCAGCCTTATCCAAGGGGAGGTCGCGTGGGCCGTTACCATGGAAGCGGCCTGCACGGTTGCCGATGTCGTCTACCGCAGAACCAGGGCGGCACTTTACAGCACTGAACGATGTGAAATCGTCGAGCCGATCGCAAAGCAGATGGCCACTCTGCTGGGCTGGAATGCCGAGCGGACCGATAGGGAGATCGCGCACACCAATAGACTACTGGCTGCAGACCTCGAGTTTCAACACACTCCATGAGAGCCCACGAGATAAGCTATGAAGAGCCTACCAACGGATCCAGTCGGTGGTCCCGCAGTTGCGAATGTCAATAGGCTGTGTTGTGGCGATGAATATTTCCCCGTGCAAGCTGTTTAGTAACAGATGCGATTGATCGAGATGAACGAACAGCACGCCATACAACTGTGTCTTCACCACAGGGACCCACGCGGCTTTGAGTTCCTGGTGCAGCAATACCGGAAGGAGGCTTTCATGCATGCGCTTGCTCTTCTGCACGATCGGGAGGATGCCGCGGACGTCTGTCAGGAATCCTTCTGCAAGGCGTTTGCTGCGATTCCGGCGTTGACGCAACTGGACCATTTCTATCCCTGGTTCTATCGCATCCTGCGCAATACCTGCCTCAATCTACTCAGCCGCAAACAAACGTCGACCAACTACCGTAAGAGTGAAGCGGAGCGAGAGGACCGTGATGGGCCGAACCCAGTGGATCTGGTGGAGAAACGGGAGGAACGCGCCGTTGTCGAGAAATGCCTGCTCCAACTCAAGCTGGAGCATCGGGAGATTCTGACCATGAAATACACTCAGAATCTGAAGTATGCGGACATCAGTGTCATTCTTGACATCCCACGAGGCACGGTCATGAGCCGTCTCTACAGTGCACGCCAGGCCTTTCAAGAACTCTATACCGAGCATGCCGGGAATCCGGAAGCCGATCGCCAATACAGGAAATGACATGAACACGGATAGCAAGTGTGGTCACTTCAAAGGTCTTCTTATGGGGCTCATCGATCAGGAACTCACCCAGGAAGAATCCATCGAGATCAACGATCACCTGATCCGCTGCAGCGACTGTCGGGATGAGTATGAACAACTGCGCCGCAGCAGCGACCGGCTGGAAACCATGTCCTTCGATGAACCCACCGATGAACTGTTGCGTCAGATGTGGCGCAATCCATTCAATCGCCTGGTACGTTTTGGCGGTATCGTCATGCTGATCGGGGGCTACCTGGGCCTGCTGCTGTACGGCGCCTTCGAGTTCATTACCAACCCGGACGAGGATGCGCTTCCCCGAGTTTTTATCGCCGCCATAGCTATCGGCTTTGTTATACTCTTGCTTCAGGTTGTTCTTGAGCGCTTAAAGTCCTACCAGATCGACCCCTATAAGGAGGTGAAACGATGATAATCGCCACAACGGAAACTATTTCGGGTAAACGGATTGTGGAGAGTATGGGATTGGTTCGCGGCAATACCATTCGCGCCCGTCATGTAGGCCGAGACATCATGGCGGGCCTGAAAACCCTGGTGGGCGGCGAGATCGACGAATATACCAAGTTGATCGCTGAATCACGGGAACAGGCCACCGACCGAATGCGGGATGACGCAACGCGCCTGGGCGCCGATGCCGTCGTCGGCGTTCGATTTACCACCTCGGTAATCATCGGCGGCGCCGCGGAACTGTTAGCGTACGGCACCGCCGTAAAGCTGGCGGATGGCGACTAGATCGCGCAAGCTGGATCAGCCGGATGCAAGACCCGATATGACCCAGCTTCTCCCCTGCTTCGACGGCACCAGCATCGAAGTAGTGCAGAAGTTTGAAAGTGTGGTCTGACGCCCCACTTCCCTTGGCATGACGGCAAAATTCTGCCTGACCATATAGAAATCCAGCCTGACCATATAGAAATCCAGCCTGACCATATATAAGCACATTATTTGTATATAACTACAAAACGGAGTTATTGATGAAAATGATGTTTGTATATCATCAGCAAACGCACTATGGTAGATGTATCCCTGTAAGATCGATAGAATAACAGGCTGATCTGTGTGGTCTTATGGAATACAATGCAGAAAATCCAGCACCACACATTTTCGTATCCAGCTCACAGCAACAGCGCCAATTTCGAGTCGATAATCTGATCGGGCAGCATGCCGACAGATCAGAATTCAATGGATGGAAAGCTGGCATCTACACATGCAAAATGCGCTGATTGCGCAGACAAGACAGAGGGCAATACATGAATACCATTCAGCGGGAGGCCACGGGCAGCCTCGCACAGCTCATCATTCGCGATGACCTGGCAAGTTCCTATAGTGACATCTATACCCCTGAAGCAATGAACGTGCTGGCTTCCCTGGCAAGATTCAATGGTGAGCAGAAGCGGTTGATGAAAAAGAGAATCGACAGAAGGCTGGCACGCATTGAAAACAAGCAGAGAATCAGCTTTCTGGATCCGAATGAAAGGATCGCAGGTACCAACCTGTCTGTCCAGGAAGCGCGTGACGGGAAATTCGAAGGCGGCACCATCCCGCACGATCTACAGCGCCAGTGGATCCAGGGCACCGGCCCCGCTGCCAGACCCGAGGCAGCCACGGCCACCAGTATCCGCAATGTGGCTTACGCTCTGCTATCCGGAGCGGACGGCTGGATGTTTGACGGCGAGGATGCACTCGGGCAGATCACAACCATGTCGTTGGAGAATCAGCGCAACCTCAAGCTGGCCATCGCCAAGGATGCAATCTTCATGGATGCGGCTGAGCGAGTTGCCAGGGAGATGAACACATGGGCAGAGGATTTCTTCGGCAGGGAGATCATCAGCGATTGGCGCAAGCAGTTGGACTTTACCACCAAGATATTTCGTGCCCGTGGCCTGCATCTGGATGATCGCCACATTCGGGATCAGAACGGCGTTGCCCTGGCTGCGTCCATCGTCGACATAACGCTCTACGTGGTCAACAACTACCGGTCACTGCAGCAATCCTCGGCGTCGATCGCGCTGTACCTGCCAAAAATACAGACAGCGGAAGAAGCCGCCCTGTGGGATTCCATGATCAGCGCCCTCGAGCAAGAGCTGGACCTTGCCGCCGGCACAATCAAGGTTTATGTCCTGATCGAACAGCTTGAAGCGACCTTTCAGCTCATGGAGATCCGCGCCGCCCTCGGCGTCCACTTTGTGGGATTCAACACCGGGCGATGGGATTACATCAACAGCGTGGCGGATGCGATGGTGTGGGACAACGACTTTATCAACCCAAATATCGAAGCCATCACCATGACGTACGGCTACATGAGGAACTACGAGGATCGCGTACGCAGAGCCGTTAACACACCCGATCTGAACGGCAATTTTGCCCTCTGGCAGGGAGGCATGGAGCCCAATATCCCGGTCGGTTCGCGACAGGGAGTCGACAGCAGCATGGAGAAAGCGGTCGCTGGCGCACGCCGTGAGCAGAAGGAGGGGGCCAGCGGAAAATGGGTGGCTCACTGGAAAATGGTGCATATCGTGCGGCCGGTATGGGAAGACGCCGGGGAAGAAAATCAGTTGGGACGCTCCTTTGCGCCTCTCACCTACAGCCAACAGGATGCCGATGGTCTGGTCCTGCTGGAAGACGGTCCCACCTCCATCCGCGGTGCTCGAAACCTGCTCAGTGTAGGTCTGCAGTACGGCAACGCATTTGGCCGGGGCTTCCAGGCAGCCGCCTTGAAACCAGCCGATTTCTTTGACGATGACGATATCCTGTACCTGATGGAGGATATGGCCACCGGCGAGATTCGTCTGAGTATTTTGTGGGAGTGGATTCACAAGGGCGCGAAGTTAAACGAGGACGATCCCGAAACAGAAGTCAAAGCGGGACAGCAGTTCGGCGACGCTCTGTTTCGCAGATTGCTGCAGGAGGAATATGACAAGCTTCTGGCAGCCAAAGATAAGGATGTGCACGATGACTCCAAGACCACCAGCCTACCCATCGCCCGCGAGATCGTGGCAACCTATGTGTTGGATGGCTGCAAATTCCCCTGGTATATCGATCTGTTAAATATCAACTTGAATAACGATGATCTGCAGCAAGCCAAGGAGAGGATCGAACGCTATGCGCGTGCCTTCAAAGAGAATGGCACCCGGATCACCGAAAATCTGGATTTCCCCTCAACTGCCTCGCACAGGAGCGAATAGTAATGGATACATACAGCGGCGATATCGAAATGACCGAGCAGTGGTTTGCCGATGATCGCTTTAAGGATATCACCCGTCTTTATTCCACCGCGCAGGTGGTCGAACAGCAGGGCACCATCGTTAGCGAGTATCCGGTTGCCGGGGCTGCAGCCAGGGAGTTCTATGATCGTCTGCAGGAGCTGTACGCCAACGGTGAGTCCATTACCACGTTCGGGCCCTACTCTCCCGGACAGGCAGTCACCATCAAGAGAATGGGCATCGAAGCCATCTATCTGGGTGGATGGGCAACGTCCGCTAAGGGATCGACCAATGAAGATCCCGGGCCGGACCTCGCCAGCTATCCCCTTAGCCAGGTACCGGAAGAGGCCTCCGCCCTGGTTCGTGCATTGCTCGCCGCCGACAAGAATCAGCAGTTCGCTCGCCTCAGAATGACCGAAGAGGACCGCGCTGCTCAGCCGCAAGTGGACTATCGACCCTTTATCATCGCAGATGCAGATACCGGCCATGGCGGTGAAGCCCACGTCATGAATCTGATCCGCCGCTTTGTGGAAGCCGGAGTACCGGGCTATCACATCGAGGATCAGAAACCCGGCGTGAAGAAGTGCGGCCACCAGGCAGGTAAGGTCCTGGTTCCCCAGGATGAACAGATCAAAAGACTGAACGCTGCGCGCTACCAACTCGATATCATGAAGGTGGCAGGGATCATCGTGGCACGCACCGATGCCGAAGCAGCGACCTATCTGGACGGCAGAGGGGACGAGCGGGATCACCCCTTTATCCTCGGAGCCACCAACGTCGACATCGCCAGTTACAAAGTCGCCTTTGCAGCCATTTTGAAACGGTTCCATGATCAGGGCATCGCGGACATCAATGGTCATCTTCTCTACCGAATATCCGATGAGGCGTATGGCGAAGCCTTTGAGTGCCTGGGCCGTCTCGGCCTACTGTCTTACATTGACGACAGCATTGAGGAACTCAAACAGGGCCAAGCGGCCAGCAGCGAACAATCGCTCGACGCGGTCACCAACAAATTCCTTGAGTTGTGGCAGATGGAAGCAGGTCTCAAGACCTATGGTCAGGCCGTTGCAGATGTGATGAAATTTCATATCGACGAAGGTTCTGAATTCGAACTGACAATTGCAGAGTGGCGCGATTTCGCCAGCGGAAGTTCATTCCGGGAGGCGCGTGACAAGGCCCGCTCCATGGGCATCAACATCATCTGGGACTGTGAGCTGTGCAGGACCCCGGAAGGTTATTACCAGATCCAGGGGGGCATCGAATATGCCGTCGCCAAGTCCCTGGCGGTTGCTCCGTTTGCGGACATCATCTGGATGGAAACCAAGACCGCTGTACTCGCCGATGCCGTAGAGTTCGCCACCGCCATTCACGCTGTCTATCCGAACAAGATGCTGGCCTATAACCTGTCCCCCTCGTTCAATTGGGACACCACCGGCATGACCGATGCCGAGATGCAGAATTTCCCCAAGGAGCTGGGCAAACTCGGATTCGTCTTCAATTTCATCACTTATGGCGGACACCAGATCGACGGCCTCGCGGGCGAAGAGTTTGCCACCGCCCTGCAGGAGGACGGCATGCTGGCACTGGCGCGGTTGCAGCGTAAGCTGCGCTTAGTCAACTCGCCCTACAGCACTCCGCAGACTTACGTCGGCGGGCCCCGCTCCGATAGTGCCCTCATGGCATCCACCGGGCGCACCTCCACCACCAAGGCCATGGGCAAGGGCTCCACCCAGTTCCAACACCTAATTCAAACGGAAGTGCCACCCAAGCTGCTGGAGAACTGGTTGCAGATCTGGACTGGGCATCATCAGCTTCCGTCGCCCCTGCGGGTGTCCCTCAGACCCCATCGAGCCGGTTCAGACCTGCTCGCAGTGAGCGTGCTGGATCTCGCCAAGGAAAAGATGGCCAACGTTATCTTTGCCAACATCCAGGATCGCCGGGAACGCAACATCCTCTCCATTCGGGATCAAAACACGTTCAATACGGACTTCCGTCAGAAGAGGCTGATGACTTTGATTCACCTCTTTTTGATCTATCGCTACAAAGCAATCTCGGTGCACTACGTCAGCCCCACCGAGGACAACCAGAAACAGACGGCCGGCATGCAGGCGCTGGGTATCTATACCGAGGTGAACACCGAAGTGGGTGACATTATCGTCGCTGTGGTCAATCAGGAACGTGTCAAGAGTCTCCTGGAAACCGATCGATTGGAGTTGACCAAACTCATCACCAAGGACCTGGCAGGCGAAGTCGCGAAGGTAAGTTGAACGGGGCACGGGGGCCGAGCCACGTTGATTTCCCCACGTTAACGCCCTGCCAATCGACCAACTCATGCTTCCGGCAATTCGTCAAAGACCTGCTTCATCAACTGGTGGTACTGCTGAAATGCTGTTCTTCCGGTTTCGGTAAGACGCAGCAGGGTATGAGGCCTTTTGCCCACGAACGATTTCTCGACGGCTACGTATTCGGCCTTCTCCAGCTTGCCGAGGTGCGACGACAGATTGCCTTCCGTCAGGCCGCTCTGGCGCATCAGAAAGAGGAAGTCGGCGCTGTCGATCATATAAAGATGGATCATAACCATCAGCCGAGCCGGTTCGTGGATGAGTTTATCGATGTTGCTGAGCGGATGTGCCTTTTCCAGGTCGTCGCTAGTCATCCCTATACTCCCTCCTCTGCCGGCAGTGGATAGGCACGCAGGAAGCGAGTCAGCAGCACCAGCCCGGTAACTATGATTCCAGCGCTGGGAATCCCATAGGCAATAACATGGTCGAGAGGCGCGCCTACATAGTTAGACAAGAATCCAGCCACGGGTATGCTGAAACCAACGATCACTGCGATGATGTACAGGCGGGAGAACTCCATGAAATAGGCGGTGGCACTCAATACAGTCAGGGCGAACAGCCCAGCCACCAGAGAACGGCCATAGCCTTCCTGTCCGAAGTCCCAAGTCGATCCAGCGGGGGTAGATGTCTGCATATTGCTTGTTATGAGAAGCAGCAGCACCAATCCGAGGGAGAGCGTCAATACCATGATGGTCCTCATTCGGGCCACTTGTCTCTTCGGACCGAAGGTAACCAGCCCCATGCGAGGAATCGTGATCCATCTCTTGCCGAAGAACAGGACCAGAACAGCCAGCAACGGCATGAGTAAGTCGTACAGGGGAGATGTAAAGCCAATTTCGGATAACAGCGCAGGCACCGTCCATCCCAGCAGAACCAAGCCGAAGAAGATGTCCCACAGCCCATCCTGGAAGGTGGACCTGTAAGCCTTTTTTTCGATCTCTTTTAGGCTGACGAGAGGATTCATGACGTATCTCCTTAGTGAGAGAAATATATTTGTACTTCCATATACTTTGTACTACAAAGTAATGTGCAATACTGAACCAAAGGACGAATCCTGTCAAGTGGTTTCGTTGAGATTCTTAAGGGGCAGTTCGTTCTTCCCTGGCTTCGAATTGTCGCTGACCCGTATTGGCAATACCTTGCGGCTATTGTCTCCCCGACGCCATCAGTCGATAATACGCCATCGAAATGCCGGGTCAGTGAATTCTCCACTTTGCGCCCGGCATCATTGAACGAGTCGAATCAATCCATCTTGGGGACGAACATCATGGCGGCCAATTCAGACCGTTACGATCCTGAATCTGTCGAATTGAAGTGGCAGCAGGAGTGGGAACAGCGCGGTACCAACACCTTCACGGATGAAGATCTGCGTAACGCAGAAGATCCCTACTACAATCTGATGATGTTCCCCTACCCTTCAGCTGAAGGGCTCCATATCGGTAACATGTACGCCTACACCGGTGCGGACGTGAACGGGCGTTACTGGCGTCTGCGTGGCAAGACGGTGTTTGAACCGATGGGTTTCGATGCATTCGGGATCCATTCAGAAAACTACGCCCTGAAGATAGGTTTGAATCCAAACGATCTGATCCCGCAGAACATCACCAATTTCGCCCAGATGCTCAAGCGTTTCGGTGGCATGTTCGACTGGGACCACACCGTCACCACTACCGACCCCGATTACTACAAGTGGACCCAGTGGGTGTTCCTGAAACTGTTCGAAGGCGGTCTGGTGGAACGTAAAGAGGCGCCGGTAAACTGGTGTCCGTCCTGTATGACCGTGCTTGCCAATGAACAGGTGATCCAGGGGCTGTGCGAGCGTTGTGAATCCACGGTGGAGATGCGAGAACTGCCGCAGTGGTTCTTCAAGATCACCAAATACGCCGAGGAGCTGCTGGATAACATCCCCGACATCGACTGGTCGGAGATCACCAAGAAAGCACAAGCGAACTGGATCGGCCGCAGCGACGGGGCGGAAGTCGATTTCGCCGTTGCGGACAGCAGCGCCGTCATTCGCGTCTTCACGACACGACCGGACACGCTGTTCGGTGCGACTTACATGGTGCTGGCCCCCGAGCATGCGCTGGTGGATCAACTGACTACGCAAGATCGGAAAGACGCGGTGGATGAATACCGATCTCAAGTGGCCGGCCGGGATCTGGTTGAACGCGAGAAAGTCGACAAGGAGAAGACCGGTATCTTCATTGGCAGTTATGCCGTTAATCCCACCACCGGGTCACCGATTCCGATCTGGATCGCTGACTACGTACTTATGGGGTACGGCACAGGCGCGATCATGGCCGTGCCTGGCCATGACGAGCGTGATTTCGAATTCGCCACCGAGTTTAAGTTACCGATCGTTCGCGTCATCGCCGGACCAGGCGAAGCAGCCGACACACCCCTCGATGCAGCCTACGCGGGCGCCGGAACGATGGTGAACTCAGGCCAATTCGACGAGATGACGATCGACGAGGGTAAACGAGCCATCGTTGACTGGCTTGGCGGAAGGGGTGTCGCCGAAGCCAGGGTCAACTACCGGCTGCACGACTGGTGCGTGTCGCGGCAACGGTACTGGGGCCCACCGATACCGATCGTCCACTGTGACAAGTGCGGCGCAGTGCCGGTGCCCGAGGCTGACTTGCCGGTGGAACTGCCGTATCTCAAGGATTTTCGGCCGGATGATTCCGGGGTCAGTCCACTTGCCAGGATGAAGGAGTGGTATGAGACCGAGTGCCCCACCTGTGGCGGACCGGCTCGCCGTGAAACAGACGTGACCGATAACTTTCTCTGCAGCGGTTGGTATTTCCTGCGCTACCCCAGTACCGGCCGGGATGACGTGCTTCTCGATCCCGAGCTTACCAGGAAGTGGCTGCCGGTCGACTGTTACATAGGAGGTAACGAGCACGCAGTGCTGCACCTGATGTATGCACGATTTCTTAACAGAGCGTTACACGACCTGGGTGTACTGGAATTCAAAGAGCCATTCAAGAAATTTCGCGCCAATGGCCTTTTGATTCGCGAAGGACGCAAGATGTCCAAGAGCAAGGGAAACGTGATCGTACCTGACGAGATCATAAAGGAGTATGGCGCGGATACCATGCGTCTTTACCTCCTGTTCTTAGGTCCCTATGAGCAGGGAGGCGACTACCAGGGAACCGGTATCCAGGGCCCGCACAGCTTTCTGAAACGTTTGTGGCAGAGCGTTCTGACAGCAGAGGACGGCCCCGCCGACGGGGAAATCGACCGGGCTCTGCACCGCACCATCAAGCAGGCCACCGAGCAGATCCCAACGCTGCAATACAACACGGTTATCGCAGCAATGATGGAGTATCTGAATCTGGTGCGAGCCGGTGGACGCACGCCCAAGCGGGCTGAAGTCGAGCCGCTGCTGCTGCTGGTTGCGCCGTTCGCCCCTCACATTGCCGAGGAACTCTATGCCAGGCTGGGTCACGGCGATGGGCTTTTCGGCACTGCCCGCTGGCCCGAATACGACGAGTCAAAGACGAAGGAAGACACCATTGAGATCGCCGTGCAGGTGAATGGAAAGCTGCGTGGGCGGCTAACGCTGCCCGCCGCTGCAGACGAGGAGACCGTAGTTGCCAGTGCCAGGCAAAGTGACAACGTCAGCAAATACCTGGATGGAATGTCTCTTGTGAAAACGATATTCGTGCCGGGAAGGCTGTTGAACCTCGTCGTCAGACCTGAGCAGAAATAAGCTATTGCTCCACCCGTGTCAGAAGATTGCGATGGGATTTATGGGAGATCCCGTTCCTCTGGCTACCCGCAATGGCGCGACCACAAAAAAGAACTCCCAGCGATTGCGATCGGCACAGGCCTCTGCCACGAGATCGAGCCTCAAATTGTCGAGCAGATGCAAGCCTATTGCCACTATACCGCACTGATGGATAGGCATCGGCCACCCCTCAGCATTACCGCTGGGTATGGCATCGGAGATGCCATCTGAACCCAGAACCGCGACTCGCTTCTGATGAAGCCAGGGAACGCAGTGCCCGTTAAGGCCGGCCAAACCTTCTCTTGGTGACCAGGAGCCTTTTTCCCTTCTCCTTGCATCCCGTCCGGTGGCGACCAGAAGAAGATCCCCCTCTTCGATTTCTACCCGCTCTGCCTCTGCCACGGCATCCAGTTCCTCCGCTGAAATCTGTTCATTGATGTCGAGATACTCGACCCCGCGGTAGCGAGGCACGTCAAGAAGGACGCCGCGACCGGCGATTCCGTCTTTACCTGCCATGATACTGTTCTTGCGGGCACCGGTACTCTTCACGTCACTGGCATCGAATCCGTTGTACATCTTCTCCTTCACAAACACGTGGCACAGTGCATCGATATGTGAGACCGCCATGCCGTGAAACGCAACGCCTATGTAGTCCATTGCTGATTCCATGCCAGGGACACCCGTCTCAGTACAGGCATCTCCCGCAACAACCATCATGTGCTGTGCCGGATTGGGATTGTCCGGCGCGGGTCGCGTCGGAAACTCCAGCCCGCAACTGACCGATTCACCGTCTTGAACTAACGCTGCTGCTCTGGCGCGTTTGTCGCTGCTGATGTAATTGAGTGCACCGCGCTCATCATCACTACCCCACTTGCACCAGTTCTTGACTTCTTCGAACATACGTTCCATGTCGGCAGTGGTTAACGACTTAGTCATTTGCGATTCTCCTGGCCCTTTTTTCTAGCAGCAATGCAGCACGTTCTTGAGCTGCGTTCAGTCCGGTCAACCCCTGCCAATATACGGCATTTTCGCGGCCATTACCGTCATAAACTGAACGTTTGCGTCAAGGGGCAGGCTGTCCATGTACACGAGTGCTCGTGCGACGTTGTCAACGGCCATGGTCGGTTCCGGTGCCAGTGAGCCATTCGCCTGGCGTACACCGTCCCCCATGCGCGCGGTCATGGGCGTCAGGGCGTTGCCGATATCGATCTGCCCACAGACGATGTCATATTGGCGGCCATCGAGAGAAGTCGACCTGGTGAGGCCGGTTACCCCGTGTTTGGTAGCCGTATAGGGGGCAGAATTGGGCCGCGGAACCTGAGCGGAGATCGAACCATTGTTGACGATGCGCCCGCCCATCGGCGTCTGCGCCTTCATGACTCGGAAGGCCTGCTGCGTACAGAGAAATGTACCGGTGAGATTGACGTCGACAACTCGCTGCCACTGATCCAAACGTAATTCCTCGAGCGCAACGGGTGGCGCCCCGCCCCCGGCGTTGTTGAACAGCAGATCCAGACGTCCGAAGTGCTCGACAGTTCGATCAAACAACGCCACCACCGACTGTTGATCGGTGACATCCGTCGCCAGGGCCAGAACGCTGGCTGCTTGTGCAGATTCGAGGGCCACCTCTTCGAGTTTGTCCTGACGACGTCCCGCCAATACCACGCGGTAGCCTGCGTCCAGAAGGGCCAGTGCCGACGCCCGGCCAATTCCGCTGCCAGCTCCAGTGATGACCGCTACCTTGTCAGTCATAGTCGTCTTCCTGTCAACCGTCAACCGCCTTGCAGGTCTCGCAGCGGGGATGAACCGATCATGTCACCCGGATTTTCCGAACACCGGCGCCCGTTTTTCCATAAACGCAGCCACGGCTTCCGCATGGTCCGGTTGGCGGCGGGCAATCTGATCGCGCAGGCCCTCCCTTTCCATAACCGCCTCGAGATCTGCATCCTGTGGATTCTTAGCCAGCAGTTCCTTGATCATCATCACCGCCTTAGGTGGATTGTTAGCGATCTCTGCCGCTTTCTCCATCGCAACGGCAAGGAGATCTTCCGGCTGCGTCACCTGAGTGACAAGACCTATGCGAAGGGCTTCTTCGGCCCCTACCATGCGCCCCGTAAGGCACATGTCAGTAGCGTTACCAAGACCAACCAGTTGCGCCAGTATGCGCGTGGATCCAAGCTCAGGCATCAATCCCATCTTGATGAATCGAATGCTCAGTTTAGCTTCTGTCGATGCAATTCGCACATCACACGGCAGAATCATGGTGAGTCCCACACCGACGGCGTAGCCGTTGATCGCTGCAATGATGGGCTTTGAACGTTGCATAAACATGGGCAAGCTCACGCCCCCACGGCTGATCGCCTCGCCGGACTCCTTGCTGGTGACAATGCGTTCGGCAAATCCGTCCAGATCGGCGCCTGCGCAAAAAGAACGTCCCTCCCCGGTCAGGATGATTGCCCCAATGGCGCCATCGTCATTCCAAACGGTCATCTGATCGACGATCTCCGCGGACATTTCCGCGGTCCAGGCGTTGAGCTTATGAGGGCGATTGAATCTGATGATGCCGACCCGATCGTGCGTTTCAGTTAGTATGTTTTCGTACGTCATGCTTTGCTCCTTCAGGGTATCGAGCTGTCGCATCGATCATATTTCGTTGCTCATATATAATCAAGCTTAAGCTTTACTTTAACGTAGGGTGCTCACCCATCGTGGCGTGATCAGCCAGGATTGGCAAGTTGTGCAGCAGCCATGGCGGTAGGAAAAGTGAGGTATTATGTAGCAGGATCAACACAACTGGGAGAGCCTTACCATGCCTGAAAATCGACAGATGATCATCGATTCGCTGCCGGAAGACAAATTGGCGGAGTCCAACTATGCGATGCGAACGGTTCCTCTACCGCAAGCCGCAGAGGGTGAGGTGCTCTGCCGGACCCTGGCGGTTTCCATCGCTGCCGGCACCCGCGCCGGGCTGCAGGGCAGTGCAAGTTATGCCGGTGCGCCGAGAACAGGCATCGTGATGAACGGCACCGCCGTTGCTCGCGTCGCCAAGTCCATGGACGATCGTTTTGCAGAGGGCGATCTGGTGGTCTGTTCCGCCGGTTGGCAGGACTACTCGGTGCATGCAGCGGACCAGGTCAGTGCCATCGACAGCGCCGATGACCCGGCCCACCATCTCAGCGTGCTCGGTACCAATGGCTTGACCGCATACTTCGGCCTGTTGGATGTTGGCGCTCCGCAACCAGGTGAGACCGTCGCTGTGTCAGCGGCAGCGGGTTCCGTCGGGCACCTGGTGGGCCAGATTGCACGCATCAAGGGGTGCAGCGTGGTCGGTATCGCCGGCACGGATGAAAAGTGTCAGCGACTGGTTAACCAACTCGGTTTCGACACGGCCGCCAACTATCGCAGCGAAGATTTCAGGCAGGATTTCAAAGCCGCCTGTCCCAAGGGCATCGACGTCTATTTCGACAACACCGGCGGCGATATCCTGGGCGGCGCTTTATTTCGCATGAACAATGGCGGGCGTATCGTCTGCTGTGGCGTGGTTTCTCAATACGACACCAGCAATCCGGCTTCGGGTCCCCGAGGAATTCCGGGCTTGCTGGTCAATAAACGTCTGCGCATGGAGGGATTTCTGGTGTTCGATTTTGCCGAACGCTACCAGCAGGCACGGGCAGATCTTAGAGAATGGATAAAGTCAGGCGAACTGATTGTATTGCAGGACGAATTCCACGGACTTGAAGAGGCGCCTCGAGCCTTGGTTGATCTGTTGGCAGGTGGCAATATCGGCACTCGCATAGTCCGAGTAAGTGACTAACGGTGCCGGCAAAGCGCTCATGCTTGCCGTGGATTACTGAGGAGGTCGAGTGAGCACAGCACCAGATCAGCCGGCTCTTTCGGGCTCGGAGGCGAGTGCAGATAAATCCACCTTCGCATCGCTAAAGAACCACGACTACTTTTATTTGTGGGCCGGCATGCTGGCATCGGCGTTCGCCATGAACATGCAGTTGATCGCCCAGGGGTGGTTGATCTACGAGATGACTTCTTCGGCGCTGAATCTCACCTGGGTAACGCTCTCCTTTATGCTCCCACAGGTGATATTCTCACTGCCGGGTGGCGTGCTGGCAGACCGGCTGCGCAAAAAACCCGTCATCATGTGGGCACCGGCCGGTAACGCACTGGTGACGCTGGTGATGGCGGTTATCATCATTACCGGTCGGGTGACGTTCTGGGACTTCATCTGGGTGGGTTTCTTCAATGGCACCATCATGGCCCTCTCCATACCGGCGCGAACTGCGTTCATTCCGGAGATCGTGGGTGAACGACTGATCTTCAATGCCATGGCGTTCAATACGGCCGCCTGGAATCTAGCCCGTATCCTCGGTCCCGCCCTGGCAGGATTTATGATCGCCATGTTCGCGGGCGGCGATACCACTTCCGTGTTCGGCGTCGGTTTAGTCTACTTCGTACTGTCCGCTCTCTACCTCATCTCGGCCATCACCGTTCTCCGTATTGATCACCCAGGTGAACCCACCCCGGGACAAAAGAATAAGCCGCTGAATGACGTTCTCGAGGGATTGACGTATGTGATCAGATCTCCGGTGGTCGGTGGCCTGATTCTATTGTCGATCATGCCATTTCTTTTCGGTCTCTCTATTAACACGCTGTTACCCGCTTTTAACACGGATGTTCTGTCTGGTGGTCCAGACGATCTCGGTCTATTGATGACAGCCATGGGTGTGGGCGCCATTGCCGGATCGTTAATCCTGGCTAACCTCGGCGGATTGCGCAAAAAAGGATATTGGTTGCTGGTAACTGGTTCCGTGTGGGGAGTCGCCATCACTCTGTTTGCACTCAGTAGCAGCTATCCCTTCGCCATGCTATGCATCGGCTTGGTAGGCTTTATTTCAGCAGTCAATATGTCAATGAACCGCAGCATCGTGCAGCTACAGGTGAGTCAAGAGATGCGCGGCAGGATCATGAGTATCGACATGATGTCCCACGGCCTGATGCCGCTCGGAATCATACCGATCGGCTATATAGCAGAAACGGTAAGCGTGCAGGCCGGACTCGCCACGAGCGGCGTCATACTGGCGGTCATTACCATCCTGCTCGGTATATACATGCCGAAGGTACGGGCGATAGACACAGGGTTTGGGTAACCACCACTATCGGCTGGTCACTCTACTGCCCGTGGCTCGATCGCAACAAGTATGGACTGTCGATCCTCACTTACCTTAGGTTTGGTCAAGGCTGTTCGCAGAAGGAGCTGTGGGTCGTGCGCGACTGCGATCCTTTTCTCCGCGGCGCGCGGCTCTCCCAGCTACCCTCACTTGGTCGGGAGCCCCGTTGGGCCCGATGGCGGTACCCCTCCTTCCGCGCCCTCGGCGCTGTCCGAACGCGGCCCGGCCTGATTGCTCCGAAAAGGCCGGGGTCGCGCACGACACCACAGCTCCTTCTGCTAGGATCCCCAAGCCAAGACAAGTACGTTCCCCTTCTACTCATCGGAGCTTCAAGTGATGCCGGTCCCGTGCACGAAGCGCACTGCTCAAGATACCCAAGGACAACCACGGGCATCAGGTAGAACACCACAGACGCCGCATTCGAGGGGTAGGGAGCCAGTCGTTCCCTATGGCGGTGAGTTCGGCCTGCGTGGTGCGCGCGGTTTGGCCTTCGACAGGTCCAGCACCGTCTCAGCACGGGATTGCAGTTCTTCGTAGGATGCATCCACGCCGAGCCTGACTCCCTCGTTGATAAAAATGGAACTGGAGGAGAAGTTGCCGCCGGATGCATGGATGGTACGGCCATTGGGCGCATCTTCACTGCACAGAAACACCACCGCCGGGCTAACCAGACCCGGATGGCGCTCCGGTGCCGGATTGTCCGGGTCGGCTTTACTGCCCGGAACACTGGCGGTCATCCGCGTCGCGGCACCCGGCGCAAGACAGTTGGTATGTATATTGTGGGAAGCACCCTCCCGGGCCAGATTGTTCATGAAGCCCAGCATCCCCATCTTGGCTGCACCGTAGTTGGACTGGCCGAAACTGCCGAAGATCCCCGAGGTGGAACTGGTGAACACCACCCGGCCATAATTCTTCTCGTACATGATCGGCCACGCATGCCAGGTAACATACGCCGTGCCGTTAAGATGTACATCGATCACCAGATCCCACTCATCCAGGGTCATGTTCTTAAAGGACTTGTCTCGCAGGATACCGGCATTGTTCACGACGATATCCACCGTGCCCCACTCCTTCACAGCAGCTTCGACGATGCTCTTGGCACCTTCCCGATCCGCGACCGAAGCCTTGTTGGCGATCGCGACGCCCCCGGCACCCCGTATCTCCTCTACTACGGCATCTGCCGAATCCCCCTTACCGGTGCCATCGAGGCCGCCACCCAGATCGTTGACCACAACCTTGGCGCCATGTTCTGCCAACAACAGCGCATGGGTGCGCCCCAGACCGCCTCCGGCGCCCGTTACAATTGCCACTCTTCCATCTACACTCATCTCTATTCTCCTCTGACCTGACTATGATAATATCACCCTACGCCAGCAATTCAGCCGGTTCCAGATCATATTCCGCCAGTACGTCTTTAGCATGGGTGATGATACCCGTCATACTGGCCGGATCGCCATAAACCAGCCGCAAACAGGCTTCGGCCATATTCTCGACCGGCGTGATGCGCTCTTTCGGCGTTTGATCGGTAACCAGCTTGTGATGCAGCACGCCTGGGGTGGCGACCAGTCCAGGTGATATCACGTTGACACCGATACCATCTTGATAGACCTCCGCCGCCAGCCCAGTGGTAAATCGCTCCAACGCAGCCTTGCACATGCCGTAAACGGTCCCTCCCCGACCGGCCGCCTCCTTGGCGGGATGCTGTGCAGCGCCGGAGGACACGTTCAGAATCCAGCCCGACTTCCTCTCCCTCATCTTGCCAAGCACCAACTGAGCCAGGTGAAACGGACCATACACCTGCACTTCCATCATCAATTTGTAGCGCTTCTCGCTAAATTCGGTGACCGCTATAAAATACGTCACGGCAGCATTGTTCACCAAAATATCCACCGCACCAAAAGCTTCTTCCGCCGCTTCAATCAAATGCACGCGATGTTCCTCCTGCCCCAAATCAGCCCTCACCGCCAGCGCCGAACCACCAGCATCATTAATCCGTTTAACCACTTCATTGATGCTACCCGGTAACACGTGATCCCCTTCATTCACTGTACGCGCAGAAACCACCACCTTAGCCCCTTCCATGGCATAACGAATCGCGATCGCCTCCCCGATCCCCCGACTGGCACCCGTAACAACAGCCACTTTCCCCGCCAGCAGGCCATTTTGATTAATAGTTGCGCTCATAATTATTCTCCCATTCGTCCGCAGCGATTTAATGTAACCACAGTTAAGGTTCAGGTAAAAGAGGTCAGTTCGGATTCACACTTACTTTAGGTTCGATCAAGATTGTTCGCAGAAGGGAGTGGGGTTTCCTTTTCTCCGCGGCGCGCGGCCCTCCCAGCTTCCCTCACTTGGTCAGGAGCCCCTTCGGGTCTCCTTCCGCGCCCTCGGCGCAGCGCCTGATTGCTCCGAAAAGGAAACCCCACTCCCTTCTGCTAAGCGCTCCAAAACAGTACCCTGAAACGAATCAGAACTCTTGATGAAGTGCCACTGGCCTCAGACTTGATTGATTGACGAGATACAGAACCGGCAAGTCAATCTACCGGTAATCACCAAGCGTGCAGTTGGTAGAGACATGGGATGGGGTGTTGATGGGGCGCCTCGGAGCGCGGTGGAGCCATGGATGGCGGAACGGTGAGACGGGGGCGCCTAGCCAGGTGTCTTGGGCCAGGGATGGCCGGGGGCGCCTAGCCCAAGGCAAGTAGCGTAATCAACACCCCATCCCATGTCTCAATACTCTCAGATACACGCAAATCCAATCGATAATTAACGAGCCCGTTATCAATTGCTGGTTGCACGATTGAAGACCGACGACAATCACTCGTCCTTAACCAACGTTTCCTTAACGAAGACAACCATAATAAACGCACCAACGACACCGAGACCACCCGCAAACGAAAACGCGGTCGCTAGGAGGAAGGTGTTAGCGATATAGCCCATGACGATCGGGCCGGCAAAGGAACCGAGGTCGCTGCATAGGCGCCACACGCCAAGAAATTCTCCCCTCTCGTGTTCCGGCGCAAAATCGGCACCTAACGTCATATTGATGCCGCTGCCGAAACCGTTGCCCAATCCAGCCAGCATGCTTGCCAACAGCAGCGTCAGGAAGCTGTCGCTAAGGGGTAACAGAAACATGGCCAGGGCCATAATTGCCATGCAGGGCACACCGGCGTATTTGCGTCCCAGGTTGTCCAATGTATATCCGACCGGAATGAACATCGTCATATCCACCGCCGCAGCACAACTAACGATCAAACCGATGTCGGTTGTATTGAGGCCAAGTGACTCGCCCCATAGGGGTACCAGCAACTGCCGTCCGGACCTCAGGATCGTCAGGCACAGAACGCTCAGGCCGGCGGTTGCGAATACCTTGCGGTGATTGGACAGGATGTGGGGAACCACAGCGATCATACTCGGGGATTCTGCCGTGGCGCCACTGCGATTCTGTTTGACGTTGTAGATCACCAGCACCAGGGCTACCGATGCAATCACGCTGACGCATATAAACACGTACTTGAAGCCGAACTGATCGGCAATGATGCCGCTGCTGATGGGTCCGATAAGATTACCGAAGCGCTGCAGCCCTGCCATGGTGGCGATGGCTTTACCCCGCTGGGAGACATGGATGGATTCGCTGATGTGGGTGAGTCGTGCCAGCATCCAGGTGGCCATCGACCCGCCAAACAAGAAGGCGGCGAATGCCAACTGCAGTGGTGACGTGCACTGGCTGGCCAGCAAAGCAACCAGTGCCATCAGAGTGACTCCCGTCATCATGGTGGTCTTGTCACCCACGCGCGCGGCAGCGTAGCCCGCGGGAACATCGGAGATCATGTTACCCAATCCGCGCATGGCGAAGACCACGGCGGCGATGGCGGGATTCGCCCCCAGGTAGAGGGCGAACAGGGGAATCATCAGCACCACGCTGCCCTGACACAGTGACATCAGGAACGAGGGCAGATATACCGACAGGGCTAACGACCGATACATGGCCAGGGTAGACATGGGGGCTGGTGTGGTCATTCGATAGGCTTGATGATGCAGATCAGGAAATGCTGCGACCTCCGTCGATATCCGACAGCACAAACAGAGCGCCCTGGGCAACGAACCTACGGCTGATTGCTTCAACAAATCCGGAGCCGGCACCTGTCACAACCTTCCGTTTGAAACGATCCATACCATACGCCCTCAATTGAACTTTCCGACGCAGCGATCATATCCTCTTTATCGGGGGGATACTATTGAGCCCCTGGTTGCCAAGCGGTGCATGGGTAGTAAGATAGGAAAGTGAAGCAACCAAAGGGTGACGATGATGGATCAAAAACTTATCGACCTGCACGATGAATACCAGCATGCATCCCTTGGTCGGCGTGCCTTCATCAGGAAGCTCACCGTTCTCGCTGGCGGCACCGCAGCTGCCAACACAGTGCTTTCGTTACTTGACAGCAATTATGCTCTGGCCGAAAACGTTGCCGATGATGACCCTCGATTGGAAACGCGCTATATAAACTACCCCGGTGCCACAGGGGATGTGCGTGCCAGGCTGGCCAGACCGAAGGGGGATGCAAAACTGCCCACCGTAGTCGTAATCCACGAGAACAGGGGACTCAATCCCCATATCGAAGACGTTACCAGACGGTTGGCATTGGCGGGGTTCTTGGCCATTGCACCGGACGCCCTATCACCTCTGGGGGGGACCCCGCCAGATTCCGATGAGGCGCGCGCCCGCATGCGCAAGCTGGACCGTCGATCGACCCTCGACAATTTTCTGGCGGCAGTCAAGTACTTGAAGACCCATCCTCAATCCACCGGCAAAGTGGGTGCCATAGGCTTCTGCTGGGGAGGTGCTATGGCCAACCAACTGGCCGTTAACGCGCCGGAGTTGTCGGCGGCTGTTCCCTTCTATGGTCGTCAGGCTGACGCTGAGGATGTGCCTAAAATAAGAGCTTCACTACTGCTCCACTATGCCGGTCTGGACAAACGTATCAACAGTGGCATAGCAGATTTCGAGACGGCGCTGAAGCAGGCATCGGTAGATTACACCATCCATATGTACGAGGGGGTTAATCACGCCTTTCACAATGATACCAGCGTCGCCCGGTACAATTATGAAGCAGCCGAACTCGCCTGGCAGCGTACCATTGAGTTTCTCACAGAAAAACTCCAGACCTGACACGATTCGGGCAGGTGACAATCAGACTAAGGTGCGCGGTCGACGCCCAGGCAGCAGTTCTTGTACTTGCGGCCACTGCCGCAGGGGCAGGGATCGTTACGACCCGTTTTTGTCCCGGACTTACTGCCTTGTTCGATTTGCTGCTGGCGGTATTGAAGCGCCAGTTCGGCGGCAAAAGGTCGGCTGTGTAGGAAGAACTTTTTGTAGCCCGCACACAGATAGTTGAGTCCCGGTTCACCATCCTCAGTGTGCAGCACACGATCCTTGGGACACCCGCCATGACACAACTCGAGGACCTCGCAGGACCGACAGTAACGGGGTAGCCGGTCATATTTAGCCTGGCCAAACGCTATCTGCTGCTGACTTTCCAGCAACTCCAGCAGCGGAATCTCGTTGATATTTCCGAGGCGATGCTCCTCTCGGACGAAGTGATCACAACTGAAGAAGTCGCCGTTGTGTTCTACGACAGGAACATCGCCACAGGTCTTACGAAAGATGCACAGGGCGTGCTCCTTTCCCATAGCGGTTCTGGCCACCTCCTCGAACATCTGTACCATGATCCGGCCTACATCCTGCTCCAGCCACTCGTCGAAGATGGTACACAGGAAGTTGCCCAACGCCAGCGCCGGTACGCTGCGTTCACTCACTCCTTTGTCCGAATGCTCCAGCAACGGTAGAAAGCCGATGTACCGCGCCTTGATCTGTCTGAAGAACCGGTACACCTGCATTGGATGCTGAACGTTCTGAGCATGCACCACACACAGGACATCACAGGGAATGCGGTGCTGCTGCAACAGCTTATAGCCGCGCATCACTTCAACGTGGGTCGGCTTCTGACCTTTGGTCACACGGTAGCCATCGTGCAGTTTCCGCGGACCGTCCAGGCTGAGTCCCACAGCAAATCCCTCCCGCTCCAGAAAGCGGCACCACTTCTCGTCGAGGAGTGTGCCGTTGGTCTGCATGCCGTTGCTGATGCGACGCTCAGGCGGTCGATGTTTGCGTTGCAGGGCGACGATTTTCTCAAAATAGTCGAGGCCGAGCAGAGTCGGCTCACCACCATGCCAGGAAAAGCTGATCTCGGGTCCCGGGGAGGCATCGATCTGCTGCACGATGTACTCTTCCAGCATGTCGTCTGACATGCGCAGAGACTGCCCTTCCGGGAACAGCTTCTCCTTCTCAAGGTAGTAGCAATATTTGCAGTCGAGGTTGCAGCTGGCACCCACGGGTTTGGCAAATATCTGAAAGTCACGGACGGCTTTGGCCAAGGCTTCGTTACCTGTCGTCTTGTTTGCCGATACGGCTACTCATGTCACGCACCCCCTGACGCCAACCTTAAGCCATCAGCACACTAGGCCACGTTACCCTGCCGACAAACTCCGGTCAACAACTCCACCGACGTCACCCGGTGTGGCAAAACACAATTCCTGCGCTGGTCCGGCGAGTCCAACATCAAAAAACTCCCAAACCGCTTTTCTCCATCTCCTTAATTACGTTAGGATGCAAAGTCGGATCAATCCGTGAAGCTACAGAAAGAAACCGATCCAAGGAGAGCACATGAATCCTGAAGAAATGAAACAGAGGGCAATGGAACTTCTAGCCGATTCCTTCCATTGAAGTCAGGCGGTCCTGGCCGTGGGTCAGGAAAAGATGAACTGCAGCAACCCGGAGCTGATTAAGTCAGTGGGAATATACGGTGGCGGCATCGCCGGCACCGGGGATGTATGTGGCGCCGTCCTTGGCGGGATGGCGCTGATTTCCAGCCAATACAGCCGCGGTACGCTTGACGAGAAAGAGAACCCGCGCATGTTCAAAGTGGGCCATATGCTGGACGATGCGTTTGCCGAGATTACCAAGGAGTTCGGCGGCAAGGACTGTTCCCAGATCGCCCGGGTCGACTGGCAGGACCGGGATCAGGTATCTGCCTTCTATGAGGGCAGCGACAGCCGCCGTAAATATTGCCGGCAGGTCGTCGGCGAAACGGCTCGTGCCCTTGGGGAGATCATAGAAAAAGAAATGTTGTGACACACCGTCTCTGCACGTGTCCTGTCCGGCACTCCTGTCCGGCAATAGCCCAGCCCAGGCAATTGTGGGGCAGCATACTGGAACCCTAACGTCATGAAAAGAAAGGCCTTTTCGGTTTATTGTCTGTTGCTGTGCTGTATGTTCCCCGACGCTATTCGGGCTGCCGACCGGGTGGTGGATATTGTCCCCGGGCAGATGCTGCGGCTGGAAAGAAGAGAAGCGGCCGATACCCCGATTCGCATCGATGGCAATCTTGCCGAGGAGATCTGGCAGCAACTACCTGCTTACGATGAATTCCTAGTAATCGAGCCCGACACACTGGCCGACGTTCCCCATGCCACCCTGGTGCGGTTGTTTTACAGCGAGGATGGTCTCTACGTGGGAGTGGATATGACTCAGCCGGCGGAAACCCTGATCATGCGTCTGTCCGGCAGAGACGGCTTCCTTCTCAATCGGGACAGCATCAATATTACCCTGGATACCTCAGGTGAGGGGCGCTACGGTTATTGGTTCGGCATCAATCTGGGGGACTCCCTGATGGATGGCACGGTGCTGCCGGAGCGACAGTTCTCTAACGACTGGGATGGGGCGTGGCGGGGCGCCAGCCAGCAAACCCCTGGCGGCTGGTCGGCGGAGTTCTTCATTCCCTGGGGTACCGTTGCCATGCCAAGCGTTGGGGACACCCGCAAAATCGGTTTATACGTGTCGCGCAAAGTGGCCTATAAGGATGAACGGTGGGGTTGGCCGGCACTCCCCGATACCACCCCTAAATTCCTGTCGGTGCTGCAGCCACTGCAGTTAACGGGGGTGGATCCCAAGCAGCAATATAGCATCTACCCATTCTCTGCCGTCAGTGGCGACCGGATCGACGATGAAACCCGTTACCGGGTTGGTGCAGATTTCTTCTGGCGTCCCTCCACCAATTTCCAGTTGACTGGAACCGTCTATCCCGACTTCGGTAACGTGGAGTCGGACCAGGTGGTCATCAATCTCACCGCCACGGAAACTTTTTTCCCGGAAAAGCGCCTGTTCTTTCTTGAAGGCCAGGAGGTATTCGTTGCATCCCCAAGGGCAGACACGCGCGGTGGCGGTGTCGGTATGAGCGCTGCGCCAATCACGTTGCTCAACACCCGCCGGATCGGTGGTAAACCACGACCACCACTGTTGGAAGCCGGAGAGTCGGTAACCCAAAGAGAGCTGATTCAACCGGTAGACCTGCTGGGGGCAGCCAAGGTAACGGGTCAGATGGGTCGCTTTCGTTACGGCCTGCTGGGAGCGTTTGAGGACGATGTCAAATTCAATGCTCAACGCTCGGGTCAGGACATCAACTTAAGGCAAGATGGCAGCGACTACGGTGTAGCGCGATTAATGTACGAAGATTCGGAACAGGGCGCCTACCGCGCAATCGGCCTGCTGTCGACAGCAGTTCTGCATCCCAACAGGGATGCAATGGTGCACTCCATCGACGTTCACTATCTCACGCCGGAAGGTAAGCTTAAGGTGGATGCACAGGGATTTACATCGGACATCGAGAACGCAGAAACGGGTCATGGCGGCTTTATTGACTTCGAGTATACCTTCCGTCAGGGCCTCAGGCAGCGCGTAGGTATTGCCTACTTCGACGAACACGTGGATATCAACGATCTGGGTTTTCTCGGCCGGAACGATTTCTTCCAGCTTCGCAGCTCTCATATTCGTACCAGCTCCAATCTCGGTTGGGCTCGCACTAATCAGTTCGACGTCCGTGGTTCGGTGCAAAAAAACATGGATGGGTTGTTTACCGGAGGCGCCATATTGTTCTCCAACCGCATGACGCTAAACAATCTGTCGCAGATCGTGGCAAGAATGAATTTCTTCTCCGAGGCCTACGACGATCTGAATAGTTTCGGCAATGGGGACTACCGTATCGAGGAACGCGTGGGGGCCAGTCTTCTTTATAATTCGTCTTCCACCGGCAAATTCACCTATGGCGCCGGCGTTGGCTTCACTGAAGAGCACCTGAAGGGTGATACATATACTTCTAACTTCCAGGTCGACTGGCGACCGAACGATCGTGTCAACATGTCCATGACCGTCAGGTACCAGGATCGTGATGGCTGGTTGCTGCACCAGGGCGGCGCGAACTTCACCACCTTCAAAGCGGAACAGTGGCAGCCGGCGGTCAATCTGGATTACTTCATCAGCGCCCAGCAACGCTTTCGACTATCTCTGCAGTGGTTCGGCATCAAGGCGAGAGAAAAGGAGTTTTACCTCATTCCAGACCGACCGGGGGATCTAATTGCCAGCCCTAAACCACCGGGTCCAACAGATGACTTTGCATTTTCCCAGCTAAGTTTTCAGATGCGCTATCGTTGGGAGATCGCCCCTCTGTCTGATCTGTTTATCGTATACACGCGGACCGCGGATCAGGGTCGCGCGCTCGGTAATGCCAGTTTTAGCGATCTCTTCACCGATGCCTACGATACGCCGCTCGGCAATCTACTGGTCTTCAAGATACGATATCGGTTTGGATCCTGAGTCAAACACGATAACGCTAACGAGACCACAGGCAGTGTGCGCGAATGTTAGGCGTATCTGAGAGTCTTGAGACATGGAATGGGGTGTTGATTACGCTACTTGCCCTGGGCTAGGCGCCCCCGTCTCACGGTTCCGCCATCCATGGCTCCACCGCGCTCCGAAGGCGCTCCATCAACACCCCATCCCATGTCTCTACCAACTGCACGCTTGGTGATTTCCGGCGACAGCTACCCCATGCTTGTCGCACCGGGCAGTTGACCACAAAGTCACTTTCCAAGTGTCCTGATTCGTTCAAGCGTAATGCTCTGAAGTTCCTTCTGCGACACGGTCTGGATCAAAGCCAGCGTCAGCGCACCCCGTTTTAGATGGGTTAGATCAGCCCTTGGCTCGCAAAGCAGCATAGCGCTGGCCACGCTCAATGTAGACCTGGGCGGTGCTCCGAATTCGCGCGCTTTGCTCTTCCGTCACCGATTTGATAACACGGCCGGGGATACCAACCAGCAGTGAATTGGGCGGTACCACCATGCCTTCCATAACCACAGCGCCTGCACCAATGATCGAATTAGTGCCGATGTGAGCTCCGGTGAGGACGATCGCACCGATGGATATCATAACGTAGTCATCGATGCGCGCACCGTGGACGATGGCACCATGGGCAACCGTTACATAGTTGCCAAGAACAGTGGGCTCACCGGGATCGATATGAACGATGGTACCGTCCTGCAGATTGGTGCCAGCGCCGATCGTGATCGGCTCATCATCTGCACGAACCACTGCCTGATACCAGATACTGGCTTGCTTGCCCACGGTCACTGCGCCGATCAAATCCGCACTTTCTGCCACGAACGCCGTGCCGTCGATCTGAGGTTGGTTTTTTATGTAACGGTTGCGGATGACTTGTGCAGATTGGTTCGTCACGCGGTTCATCACTCCATGCTGTTGACGTTCGACTATATTGAGGCAGTTTAACCGATCAAGGTGATAAGTTCGTCAGCCTGTTTCCAAAAACAAACAGCACATACTTTGACATCGTGAACTATTCGATTTAAATAGAGAACTACAAGAACGCTACTTGAATGTCGAAAGAGGAGAAGAGTCATGGCCAAGAAAGTGGATTGGTATTATTTCCGCAATGGCTGAACCACCTGCACTAAAGCCACCAAGTTTTTGGAGGCCAGCAAGATCGAAGTGAAGGACAAGACGCCCGCCAGCAGGAAACTGCAGGAAAGTGATTCGAGAGACCTGCTCAGTAAAGCCACCAAGCTGATCGCCATGAAAGGCAAGAAAGTGACCGAGTTCAACGTCGCTAAAGAAATCCCCGAGGAAGCGGTGGCGGCCATGTTGGGCGCAACGGGCAACTTACGTTCCCCCACCATCAAGCTGGGGAGGAAACTGATCGTCGGTTTCAATCAGGAGGTTTTCGAGAAAGAGTTCAGATAGGCTCGGTGAACAGCGAGGAAGTATCCGGGTATCTGTGCAGGACAGAGATTCGATACTCAAGACACTTCTTCCTTTCGACCTAGTACCGGCGTTCCCTCGTTCTCCGCGCCAACGTCCGTCGCTCGATGAACTCGCCAGTTGGTAGACGCTGAACCCTGCGACGATCTGACCTTCTCCTATCGGAGTTCGTTCGTTTGTCTTGACTCACTGCACTCTCGCCTCCTTCTTAAGACTACTCTTGACAATACCCGTATGCAACGATCGGCAACGGTCCCACAACCACGGTTCCGGAGAGATTAAGACCTCATTCGGAGATTACATCCAGCAACTGATGGTAGTCACTTAAGCCCATTAGTATTTTACTGATGGCATCCTGTTTCAGAGTGCGCATCCCATCCTGCGTTGCCTGGGCTTTGATCTCTTCAAGACTGGCTCTCCCATAGATCAAATTCTGTATTTTTGGCGTGCACACCAGCAGCTCGTGAACACCGACTCTGCCGCGATATCCCGTATCGCTGCATTCTTCACAGCCCACCGCTTTATTGAACTTTGCCTCCATCAGTTGCTTGCTCAATTCCGGAAACTGATCGCCACCATAGCTCTCCACCAGATGAGCCAGCTCTTTATCGTCCGGCTGATAGGACTCACGGCAATTCTCACACAGCGTCCGCATCAATCGCTGTGCCAGGATACCCAGTAGGCAGTCGGAGAAATTGACCGGGTCCAGACCCAGATCCAACAAGCGGGTGATGGTTTCAGGTGCTGAATTCGTGTGCAGGGTCGATAGCACCATGTGGCCGGTGAGTGAGGCCTCGATAGCTACATTTGCTGTTTCGTTATCCCTCATTTCACCGATGAGAATGACATCCGGGTCGGCGCGCAGAAAGGCACGCAACGCAGTCGCAAATGTCAAACCGATCTTCGGCTTCACCTGCAGTTGCTGCAGACCCGGTTGCGTGATCTCAACTGGATCTTCGGCCGTGCAGATCTTGCGATCCGGACGATTCATGTGTCTCAGCACAGCATGCAGGGACGTGGTCTTACCGGATCCGGTCGGTCCTGTCACCAGAAACAGCCCATGGTGGTGGCTGGTAATCTTCACCACACCGTCATAGATCGGTTTGCTGAGATTCAGATTCTCCAGCGGAAGCGCCTCGCCGGACCCGAGAATTCTCAATACGGCGCTCTCGCCGAAAACGGTCGGTACGGTTGCCACCCTAAGCTCTATCAGTCTGCCTTTCATCTTAAGCTTACAGGCACCATCCTGCGGCAGCCTGCGTTCGGCGATATCCAGTTTAGAGATGATCTTGATGCGTGCCATCAATGAAACCAGATGCTCGGCGGGTACTCGAAGCAGTTCTCTGCAGACCCCATCGACGCGAATCCGCACGATACCCGCTGACCGGTCTTTGCCCGGCTCGATGTGAACATCCGAGGCACCGAGGCGATTGGATTCGATGATAATCTTGTTGACCAGTTGAATGATCGCGCTGCTTGCCGCGCTCTGTTCATCGTTCTGTGACGCATCCGGATCGTCTTCCACCTCGACAACGACCTGTTCGTCCAGCCTTGTGAAAACGTCATCGAAATCCCCTTCAATCTCGTCGTCGTTCTCTTCACGCAAAAACTGCTGAATATGCTCCGCAATGCCAACCCGGAAAACATAGCTCTCGGCGTTCACAATCCCCTGTATTGCCATGATCTTCTGATGGTCTGCCGGATTACTGATCAGAATCACAGCTTCATTTTTGTCGCCGTCAACAGGCAGCCAGAGATTGTTGCGCAGATAGCTGGTTTTGATGTTTTCAAACAGCGTCTGAGGCAGCAGATGAGTCGGGTCATACTTCATGTAGGGTACGTTGTAATACGACTCCAGCGACCTTCCAATATCGTCCGCTTCGATACTGAAATCTTCCATCAAGATCCTGGTGATGGATCCGTTGTATAGCGGAGCGTTCTGCTCGATTTCAGCCAGATCTTCCGCACTGATTTTCCCGTCACTGACCAGCTGTTCATATGGGCCCTGTGTGCTCTTGACCAGAGAGCTGAGCTTTTTCGACAGTATGGCGGCGACCAACTTTACCTGCTTCAGATGCTGCCGGTTCAGTACCGGTTCACTCGAAGAGGCTGTGATCTGCAACACGCCACGGAGAATCTGATCTTTGATGGGAACAGCAATCATCGACCGGACATCCCGATTCGAACGCTCAGCGGCACCCTTAAGATGTTTCAAGCGGGGATGTATGGCGACCAGTTCATCTTCATCTTCTATATCCGAGACCAGCACCGGGCTCTGGCTGAGCGCCACAAAACCGACGATGGAACTCGGTCCCATGGCTATCCGACTTTGCGAGTCAGCATCGCTGCTGCGAATGCCGGTCTTGTAGGCTGTGATCATCTCCCTGCCGTTGTCGACATTCTGATAGATAGTAAAACGATGTACCTTCAGAACATCCAGCAACTGAGGTTCAACCTTCCTGAGGGAGCTTTGCAGGCGCCTGTCCGACTGCAGCTGAGCAGAAATCCGCTTCAGTTCTGCAGTAATCTGCTTGCGTTGGTTAGGAGCCGGAGTACTTTTTGGCCGATCCACCAGTTTCAATCTGTCAGCGGCAACGCTCATTTCTTAATATCCTTTGTGTTATCGCCATGTCGATGGGACCTTCACGGACCCGCGGCATTTCGTTATGTAACACCGTAACTCGCTGATCACCGCTGGCAGGCAAGGAGAGGCTGGCCAAGTGCTGAATCAGACTCGCTACGATGGCTTTTGTATACCTTGCTGCACAATCCGTACCAAAGTAGCTATTCAATTGAAAATCAATAAGTTAGATAAGCTAGTTTGAGCAGTTTATGAACCATGGGGTGTACCAGATTGCCGAGGTGGGCGACTTCGGGAGTCAGGAAGTGACGGATTTTATCCGCCTCCCTGCAAGGACAGGTCACCTACGACCATTGCGGGGAACGGCGTTGTCACATGCTGCGGGTCATCTCCAGATAGCCCCGGCCGACCAACCGCATCGATTGCGTGTCGTATACCTCCACCGCTCCCTCCCAATAGCGTATCGCCAGATCCATCAGCTGATCCTGGACGGCTGCCTGGACAACCCAGCTCTTGGCGTCGGGCAGATAGTCCATGCGCCAGCGCACCGGGTAGAGCTGCCCGGCCTGGCTTTGCCACTCCGACAGGACCTCGAGTTCGATCTCCGAGCGCGCTACGGCGCGCCTGCGCCCCTGCCGGTCGATCCAACTGCCGCTGCTGTTGCTGTCGGCCTGACCCGCCAGATCCAGTAGCTGGTAATACATCAGCTCTTCGCCACTATCGAATTGCAGCGAGAACCAGTCCCAACCGCTCTGCTCAGCGTCCAATGAGCTGGTACTCCATTCGCGATCGAACCAGCTCAACCCCGCCACTGCGGTACAACTGCCTTGCAGGCACAACTGACCTGCCGTATCCAGGCGCGAATAGGAGTAGTAGTAGGAAGCATTACCTCTAGTGGTGCTCTTTTGGCTTAATCCCTGATCACCATGCAGCACCGGCGCCTTTAAGGCGATCAAGGACAGCTGGAGTGAGAAGTCCTCGTCTCGAATATTCAGATGCCAGGGAAATTCCTTGATAGGGGAATCTGTATTCTGAGGATACTGGTTCTGAGGCCCCTTTTGAGAACTTGTGCTTCCGGGATCGCTGTTCTGAGAATCACTGTCTTGAAAATCAGGAGCGTTGGCTGTCAACTGCCAGTCATCTAACCATACTCTTAGGGGGTTGATGCTGGCACCTGCCAGCCCCGGATTGGCGCGTGAGAATCGCTGCGACGCATGGTGCCTGCGGCCGTTGATATCCGTTACCGCGGCATGCGCCATCCACAGGTCCCGCACCGCCCAACTAGATTCGCCGGATCGGGCCATGGGGCTGATGGCAGTGCGGAAAAAGGTTACCTGGTAACCATAGCGGCTGCCCTGCGGGTCGGCAACGTTGCCGGTGAAGTACCACCACTCGTTGCGGAAGCCAGGATGAGCTGCATGATCCTTCGGAAAGTGAAATTCACGGGGCTGATAGGCACGCTCAAAACCTTCGACGTCCGATCCCCCCAGAATATCCGTTAGATTGAGGGCAACCGGTTCGGCAGCTCTTTCACTACAGGCAGTGAGCAGGAGAATAGGCATCAGCAGGCGCGCTGCACGCATCATCGGTTACTCCTCCCGCAGAGCTTGTGCAGGTAAAGAAGACGATGCCTTGAATGCCGGGTAAGCGCCTGCCAGCAAAGCCGCTGCCAGCGACACAAACAGTGCCTCCGTCAGCACACCGGCCGGCACCAGATGCTGCATGCTCCACCCAAAGGCGCGGCGGTTGATGACCTCGATCAAGATTTCCGCCATCAGCAATCCAAGGGGCAGCGCTAACAATCCGGCAAACATTCCCATCAGTCCGGTCTGGCCGAGAACCATGCAGGCAATCTGCCACGGTGTCATGCCGGTGGCGCGCAGTATGGCAAATTCTCGCAGCCGCTCCAATTGCAGTGCCATCAGGGCGCTCAGCACGCCTACGAAGGCGACCAGCACGGCCAGCATTCGCAGCACATGGGTGATGAGGAAGGTGCGATCGAAAATATCCAGGATCACCTGACGAATTTCCCGGTTGGAAGCGGCCCGCCACTGAGATCCCTGCGATTGCAGCGTGTCACGTACCCTCCCCAGCAAATCCTCTTGACCGGTGGCAGTGGAGCGATACAGGGTCAACCCGGTGATGCTGTCGTCATCCCACCACTGCCTATACAAATCGCGGTGCAACCTGATCACGCCACGGCTGGAGGTATAGTCGTAGAACACACCGAGAATAGCAAAACGGTGCGCCCCTTTATCTGTATAGACGGAAATCTCGCCACCGGACTCGAGTTGCTGGTGATAGGCAAGGGGTTCGGAAACAAACACACCCCTGCCTCGCTCGAAGAGCTCCGCCGCATCAGCTACACCCTCCTTAATAGGCATGCGCTTATCACCCTGACTACGAGTCATCGCCAGCACGCGCATCGGCCCGTATTCAGTCTCGACGTTTACGATGCGGTTGGTGGTAGTGAGTGCCACACCCGGTAATCGCTGCAGATGGTCGACCAGGTCCGGCGTCAGCCCGCCATCGAAACGCTCTACCCTGGACACGTAGACATCACCGTTGATGGATTGCTCCAGCCAGGTAACCACCGTGTGTCGAAAACTACTGATCATCACCCCAACGCCGATGGTCACGGAGACCGCCACGGTCAACGCCGCCACCGCCATCCCGGTACGGCTGATACCGGCAGAAATACCACGAACCGACATTCGAGCGGTGCCGGTCAGAAACGGTGCAAACAGTATTAGTAAGGCGCGCGTCAGCAGCATCACGAGTGCCGGCACCATCAAACAAAACCCCAGCACCATAAGGGTCAGGGCGATGAATCCCTCCAGCAGAGAACCTTGTTCACTACGCACCAGCAGGGCACCCAGCAGCAGCATCACCACCCCGGCCACGAGTAGCATCGGCACGCGGCCACGCCAACGCTGCTCCAGAGCGGAGCGTTGCTGCACGCTCACGGGTGGACTGCGTGTTGCCTCGAAGGCTGCCGGGGTTGCCGCCAGCATCGTGAATCCGAGACCGAGTGACAGCCCCTTGACAAGAGAGAAGGGGTCGATCAAAAACGCGGTCACATGTAGGGTGAAAAATAGATCGTTGACGGTGCGGGTCACCAGTTGCACCAGGAACTGTCCCAGCAACAGCCCCAATAGTACGCCGGCAATGCTGGCTAACAGAGACAGCAGCATGGACTCACTCAGAATCAGCGCAAAGATCTCCCTACCTGTGACCCCCAGCGAGCGATAGATTCCAAGGGTTTTGCGCCGCTGTAGTACCGACAATGTTACCGTGTTGTAAATCAGAAGGGCCGCTACTAACAGCGCCAGCAGGCTCATAGCAGTCAGATTGATGTGAAAGGCATCCGTCATCTGCTGCAGCGATTCGTTTCGGGCTTCGCTTTCCACCAACTGGAGATCTGCGGGCAGCCACTCCTGCAACTTTATGCGATCGTTAGAATCGAGAATCAAGTCGATACGATCCAGCCGGCCGAGTCTGTTTAGCAGTCGCTCCGCAACAGCAATATCTGCGAACAGCAGGCTCTCAGTGGCTGCAGGATTGTCGCTGGGAAATATCCCTGCGAGCGTAACGGGCAGATTACGCCCTGCCGCCCTTATATCGAACTGCTGATCCACACGCAGATTGAGCTTATAAGCAGCACGCGCCGCAAGCATCACCGCATCGTCGGACAACAGAGCTTGCGACAGGCCATTGCCCGTCAGGCCCAGCGAAAACCTCTCCAGAGTCGATTCGCTGAATGGATCAGTTCCCATGAGAGTGAAGGGCTGGCCGGCAATACTCACCTGACCGGTCACGAGCGGCGCACTGGCGCGCAATCCCAGTTCCGTTCTCAATCCCGTATATACCGACGCAGAGATGCCGCCGGGGCCGCCGATGATCTGGTGCGTAATGGGTCCGGTCACTGTGGCGAGCGATAGTTCAAAGGCGCGACGGGCACTGCTGTTGGCCAGGTCCACCGCCACCACCATACAAACGCCAAGCATCACCCCGATAAACGTCAGGCTGCTCTGCCATCGATGCTGCCGTGTGAATCGCCATGCGCTGCGTCCCAGTAGGGACGCCTCAAAAGGATGTGCTAGCATGGCTTCTCTACCACGCGAAGTGGCCCTGTCGTTCAGCCAGCAGGCCGTCTTCAAGAGTAACGATGCGATCTGCACTTTGCGCCACCGCCAGAGAGTGAGTAACCAACACCAGGGTAGTCCGGTTCCGGACGGTGAGGTCCTTTAGCAGGGCCAGCACCCGTTGACCTGTCTCGGCATCCAAGTTACCCGTCACTTCATCCGCCAGCACCAGTTTGGGCGAATGCACCAGTGCACGGGCGATCGCTACCCGCTGCTGCTCACCTCCCGCCAGTTGGTCCGGAAATCGATCTCCCTGGGCGGCGAGATCGATAGCCCGTAGCAGATGATCGGTCTTCTCCTCGATTTCCGCCCTGGAGCAGCGATTCAACTCCAGCACCAGGGCGATGTTTTCGGCGGCGGTCAAGGTCGGAACAAGATTGAAGAACTGGTAGATAAAGCCGATGTGCCGACGTCTGAAAAGGGTGTTGTCGCGTTCCGACAACTTGGTGAGATCGACGCCATCCACCATTACCGTGCCGCTATCCACCCGGTCGATGCCACTGATGACGTTCAGCAGGGTGGACTTTCCGGAACCACTGCGGCCCAAGAGGGCAACCATCTCACCAACCTGAATGGTTAGGGATGCGCCCCGCAACACCGGCTGACTTTGGTCCCCTTCCCGATAGGTACGATGCAGTTGGTCGATCTGGATAAACGGGCCCGGCATGGTCACTCCTGCGTTACTACGTGTTTTATTATGTCATATTCCAGCAGCCTGATTGGCCCCCGGCCCGCGTGACTCGCTCATTCAAAGAAGATAGAATCATCCGGCAATATTCGAGGAGTAGTCATATGGCTCACACAGGCATGTTGGCCGAGACGATCAACATTCAGGGCCACAACGGCGATCTGATCGACGCTTATCTATCACGCCCTCTGGGAGAGGGACCCTACCCTGGCGTCGTGGTGATTCACCATATGCCGGGATGGGACAACGGCTCAGTGGAGATTACCCGCAATTTCGCCGCCCACGGCTACAATGCGATCTGCCCCAACCTTCATTACCGGGAAGGCAAGGGTGATCCCCGTGAAAATGCCGTCAGTGTACGAGAAGCCGGCGGCATGCCGGACGATCGGACGATGGGCGATGTGCAGGGCGCCATGGACTACCTGCGCTTTCTACCTGCTTTCAGCGGCAAAGTCGGCGTGATCGGATATTGTTCCGGCGGGCGCCAGACTTACCTTGCCGCCTGTAAACTCAGCGGCATCGACGCTGCCGTTGACTGCTATGGAGGCGGTGTTGTGGCATCGGCGGATCAGTTGAGCGAACGCATGCCGGTGGCACCCTTTGACTACACGGCTGATCTCAGTTGTCCATTACTCGGCCTGTTCGGCAATGACGATCAGCGACCCTCACCGGAGGACGTGGACAAGATGGAGGCGGAACTCAAACGCCTCGGCAAGACGTATGAATTTCACCGTTATGACGACACCGGCCACGGCTTCTTCACAACGGGCAGTCCTGCCTACCGTCAGGAAGCGGCCAGGGACGGGTGGAAAAGGATATTCGACTGGTATAAGCAGTATCTAAGCTGATCGACCTGCCAACGTTTACTCCACAATTGCCGAATAGATGATGTTCTTCAGCTGACCTCGAAAGTTGAATGTATTCGACGGCATCAGCTGGGTCATGAATATCACCACCAGATCCTCTTTAGGATCCACCCAGAAGATGGTGGAAGCGGCCCCACCCCAGTAATAATCACCACTGCCCAGTCCACCGGTTGCCACTTCCCCGAGGGTCATGGCAAAACCCAGGCCAAAGCCGACACCTTCATTGGCGGTCTCCGAAAAACCACCGATGGCCAGCTGGGTCAGATCCTTGCCATCTATTAAGTGGTTCTTTGTCATCAGTTCGATGGTGCGTGGTCCCAGTAGGCGGGTGCCGTTAAATTCGCCGCCACGGCGCAGCATTTCGCAGAAGTTGAGATAATCCACTGTGGTGCCGGTGAGCCCACCACCCCCTGAAAGAAACGTTGGCGTATTAAGGTAACGACTCTTGTGAGGATCATCGATCAATGTCAGAGTTTTGTCGGGTTCACGCTGATAGTTGGCCGTAAACCGATCCACCTTCCCGGCAGCCACACTGAAGGAGGTGTCCTTCATATCAAGAGGATCAAAGATATTCTCCTGCAGATACTAGTCGAAGGATTGTCCGGATATCGCCTCCACCAGATAACCGCAGACATCGGTGGAATAGGAATACATCCAACGCTGACCGGGTTCGTAACGTAACGGTACCCCGGCCAACTTCTCAGTGAAGCTGCGCAGCGTCGCGCCCTCCTCTCGGGTGACCTTTTGCCGGCGGTAGATCGCATCCACCGGATGGGGGGAATTACCATAGGTCAGACCTCCCGAGTGGCTAAGCACATTGCGGAACGTCATGGGCCGATCGGGAGTTTTGGTTTCCAGACTGTTGTCCTCGCCGGAGACATACACCTGCTGGTCGCGCCACTCAGGGATCACCCTGTGCACCGGATCATTCAACTGAAAGTAGCCACGTTCATACAGCATCATCAAGGCCACCGAGGTGATCGGTTTGGACATGGAGTAGATGCGAAAGATGGCGTCGTCGGCCATCGGTTTGTCCCGTTCCCGATCCATTTTGCCCAGGGACTGAAAGTAAGCCGGCTGTCCATGCCGGGATACCACCACCTGACAGCCAACTATTTTCTCTGTTTCGATGTAGTTTCTGTTCAGATGCTCCGTGATTCTTTCCAGACGATCCGCTGCGAAACCCGCTCTTTTCGGCAACACCTGCATAATACTCTCCCCAAAACTGAAACACTGGCTTGGACGACGCAATCAATAAAACACACTTCCCTAATTCCGTGCAAGAGGTGCAGAATGCGTCCAACCCAAAGACACGACTAGAGGACAGATATCCGGCGCATCCATCTATCCCTTCGTTTGGAACATCTTGCTGCTGCGCGCAATGAGGGTCTGGGCGGCGTGCTGACGACGTTTCTGGCTAACGCTGAACGGGCTGCGCAGGAGCTGCTTGAATTGCCGCCGAGCTATGCCATCGCCTCTATGGTCGCGTTGGGAAAGCCGACCAAACAACTGACTCGGCTGAAGAGAGAGCCAGTGGAAGCATTTGCAGGAATCGATAGTTGGCAAGGAACTGCATCTACCGGGGTGTGATGTAAAGGTGTATTTGGGCTGGCAGTTTCAGACGGTCGTCGCTTGTATGGATCTGCCCGAAGCCGTTAGATTCCCGGTGTTAGCTAACAGGCTATCGAACTCTTTATTCAAGATCGTCAGGAACTTCGGTGTCATCCTCGTGATCATCGACAAGAGAAGGTGGCGCCGATACCAGAACAATAGTGATGTTGTCCGTGGCTCCTTCGCTCAGGGCCTTTTCAATCAGGTTGTCAATTCGGTCCTGATCTGATCCCGGTGAATTGAGTATCCGTTCAATCTCGTCATCAGTGACAGATCCATGTAGTCCGTCGCTACACATCAGAATCTTCTGATCGGACTGCCACTTTTCACTCATGCTATCCGCTCGAACATTGTTGAGCTCCTGAATACCCAGTGCCTTGGTGATGCCGTATTTTCTCGAATCATCAACCGCTTGTTCAGCAGTGAGTTCACCGGCATCAAGAAGAGTCTGAAGGTGCGTGTGGTCTCGTGTTATCAGATTGAGCGTCCCGTCGAAGAGATATGCCCGACAGTCCCCCGCCCAAAACACATTGTAACGGCTGCCGTGAGACAGGAGCAGTACAAGCGTGGTTCCCATATTGACGCCGTTAGCTTCAGCATCAGAATATTCCTTGATCCTTACATGGGCTGCCTCGATCGACTGATTCACGCCCTGACCGGACGATATCATGGTGGCAACGGTATGTGCACATATCGCACTGGCAGCTTCACCCAAATCCAGTCCACCAACACCGTCCGCAATGAACCACAATCCATGTCCCGGGTCGCAGACAAAGGAGTCTTCATTCTGTTCTCTTGTGCCGACATGCGTTCCAGCGGCATAGGTGCTTGGCATCTCATTACTCCCACTTGGTCAAAACCGAGTTGTCACGCTTGCGAGGATTTCGGCAGCACATAATCCAAGAATATCGGATTGACCTTCATTCAACGTATCTGTATCTGCGAGTATGGCTATCATAAACGCCACTTTCGTCAAAATCTATCGTTGCTGCTGCCCGCCTGTCGGCATTTTTCCATGATGGGCCGGCACTGCCTGGGTCAGGAGAAATTACGGGATCACCAGCACCACTATGGAATGCTCTCGCGCAGACCGAGCAGGTACCGTGGATCGCTGCCACACTTGCCAACCTGATGGTTAGGGCAGCGTCCTGACGCGCGGTTCTGAACCGATCCAGGGCCTCGGTCACCAGAGTCTCATCCATCCTAGCGAATGGATCGCAACACAATCACCAGCGGTTATACCCAGACCAGAGTCGGTATGATCCAATTGATGGACCACGCTACGCGGACCGTGGTGATCAGTGGCTATCGCTACAGTTTCAGCGGAATTGAAGGGTATGATCATCCATCGGTCAGATTAGTTGGCAGCAATTTCGGCTCCTTTATGCTACTAACGGTCGGTATGACCGTGCAGGTAGTATACCGCCTGTCAGAGAATTCCAGAGTCGTTATCGAGCTACTGCAGGTTGCTAACGGAACTAAACTGGGGATACCAGACGACGTCAGCGCGTAAGGCAAGAAGACTCAGCCTGAAGTTCACGAACTCTCTTCAACGCGGCAATAGAGTGCCTTCGTCAAAGCCGTTTGGGTTTCCTGGATGCCTTCAATACTTGCCAACTTCACATGGCCAAATCCTCTGATCTGATCGGGCAATTCTGCAAGGGCGAGGGCCGCATCCTGATCCACGGCTTCAAAATTGTCGGCGACTTCGGTCACCAAAGCTTCATAATCCGAAATCAGCCTCCTTTCCGTACGCCGCTCGAGCGTATAGCCGAAGGGATCAAAGGTCGTGCCACGCAGGTGTTTGCCTTTGGCAAGCAATCGAAATACCGGCAGAATCCACGGTCCCATGGTTATCTTTCTGGCCTTGCCCGTGACGGGATCAAGTCTGACAAGGAGTGGTGGGACCAGATGAAACTGGAGTTTACCAACATCAGAGAAGGTCTGCGCCAGGTCTACTCTGAAACTGTCAGTACTGTAAAGGCGCGCGACCTCGTATTCATCTTTATAGGCCATCAGCTTGTAGAAGTACTGTGCCACGGCCCGAGCAATCTCGTCGTTGGTGTTGCGCGCGAGCGCAACAAGGTCACTGTAACGGGCGGCGTAGTCTGCGCTTTGATAGTCGATCAGACGCTTGGTTCTGTCGGCAATCATCTCGTCCAGGGATGGTGGCTCTAAAGGAGCTGCTTCTGGTAAGAGTGCCAGCACGACCTCCGGGGAATGCACCCACTGGCGCCCCAACGCAAAGGCTTTCTTGTTGAGTGGTATGGCCACAGCGTTGAGATCGATCGCTCGTAACAGGGCATCCGCCGAAAGCGGGAGCAGACCCAGCTGATAGGCAACACCCAGCATAATCAAGTTTGCACCAATACTGTCGCCGAGAAGCTGCCTGGCAATTTGCGTGGCGTTCACGCAGGCAAAGTGTCCAGCCGGCACCGCCGTTTCGATGCGCTGCTGCATTAGGGTCAGGGGCAGATGGAAATCCCGTTGGCGGGCAAACTCGCCCGGCATCTGCTCGTGGGAATTGATGACCGCATGGCTGGACCGTTGGTTCAGGGTCGACAGGGAAGCATTTGTGGCACTGATTAACAGATCACAGCCCAGCAGCAGATCCGCGCCACCAGACCCGACGCGAATGGCGTTGATCTCGGCCGGGGAGCGCGCCAGCTTAATATGGGAGAACACCGAGCCGCCCTTTTGCGCCAGACCAGCCATGTCGATAAGGCCGGCGGCGCGGCCCTCCAGATGTGCGGCCATGCCGATCAATGCACCCACTGTAACGACACCGGTTCCGCCAATGCCGTTGACGAGAATCGAATAGGGCGCATCGAAGCTGGGTCTTGTCACAGGCTCCGGCACCTCCGGCAGATCCGTAAGAGAGACTTCCTGTACACGAAGCACGGCGCCGTTGACGGTGACAAAGCTGGGGCAGAAACCATCGAGACAGGAGAAATCCTTGTTGCAGGCAGACTGATCGATCTCGCGTTTACGCCCGAGATCGGTTTCCAGTGGTTGGATCGCCACGCAGTTGGATTGCACCCCGCAATCGCCGCAGCCCTCACAAACAGATGGGTTGATGTAGATACGTTTGTCGACGTCTGGCGCGAGGCCATGTTTGCGCCGTCTGCGGTTCTCTGCTGCGCAAGTCTGATCGTACAGAACTACAGTGGTGCCCGTGACGCGCGCCATGTCCTCTTGGACCTGCATGAGGTCGCGTCGATGAAACAAGGCAACTCCTCGAGGCAGACGCGCCTGTTCGATACGCGCCGGCTCTTCCGTGACATACGCCATCCTGGAGACACCCGCGGCCGCTAGTTCGGCTGCTATCGTGTAGCTGTCCAGACCGCCGTCATTGGCTTGCCCTCCCGTCAGGGCAACCGCGTCGTTGTACAACAGCTTGTAGGTGATATTGACGCCGGCCGCTATACTGGCACGCACAGCCTGAAGGCCTGAATGATTAAAGGTGCCATCGCCCAGGTTTTGGTAGACGTGATCGCGGTTGGAGAATCTCGCCTCGCCGATCCAGTTGGATCCTTCGGCCCCCATGTGGGTGTAGCCCTGGACCCCGCGGTCCATGACCTGGGCCATGTAGTGACAGCCAATGCCGGCAAAACTGCGTGCTCCCTCGGGCGCTTTGGTAGACGTATTATGGGGACAGCCTGCGCAAAACCCGAGGCCACGCGCCACAGGTAAGTCGGCGCGCTCGTCCTTCAGGCGCGCGTTGATGTCCTGTAGTCTGGCGCTGATCGTACCGGTCACGGCGTCGGTTGATGCCGGCAAGCGGGCGCCGATTTCAGATGCAATGTGGACCGGGTTTAGCGCCAATTCAGCGGGGAAAAGGAAATGCCCTTGTTCCGTCTTCTTACCGACTATGTCTGGCCGCTCCGGTGAGCTATAGAGAATGGTTCGCAGCTGGTCTTCGATCAAACCGCGTTTTTCTTCTACCACGATGATTTGGTTCAGGCCTCTGGCAAAATCGCGTATTCGCTTGGGTTCCAACGGCCACGTCATGGCGAGCTTTAAGACAGTGACACCCAGCGATTTCGCCACTGCATCGTCTATTCCCAATTCAGCCAACGCCTGCAGGACATCCAGGTAGGATTTCCCAGCGGTTATGATTCCCAATGCAGGCGCTTCGCCACCGGAGATGGTGACCTTGTCCATGCTATTGGCTCGAACATAGGCTCGTACAGCATCCATCTTATAGCGGTGCAGACGGGTTTCCTGGACGGTTGGATGATCGTCGAGGCGGATGTTCAGCCCTGCCTCGGGCAGGTCAAAATCAGTGGGAATCTGTGGGTTGATATGGGATAGATCGGTTTCAACGGTCCCCGAGCTTTCAATATTTTCCTTTACAGCCTTGATGCCACACCAGACACCGGCAAACCGGGACAGCGCCCAGCCGTGCAATCCAAATTCCAGGATGTCCGCAACCGTGGCAGGATTCAGGATCGGAATCTGCGCGTCGACCAATGCGTATTCGCTTTGGTGTGCAGTGGTAGAACTCTCGCAGGTGTGATCATCGCCCATCAACAGCAGAACGCCCCCCAACGCTGAGGAGCCGGCAAGATTGGCATGGCGAAGTGCATCGCCTGATCTATCCACACCCGGGCCCTTGCCGTACCAGAGGCCAAAGACTCCGTCGAATTTCCCCTCGCCGCGCAATTCGGCCTGTTGCGTGCCCCAAAGGGCGGTGGCGGCCAGGTCTTCGTTCAGACCTTCTTCAAAGACGACATTGCTGGGAGCAAGATGCTTCTGCGCAGCGTGAAATTGAAAATCCACATTGCCGAGAGGCGAACCGCGATAGCCTGTGACATAGCCACCCGTTCTGAACCCGGCTGCCGTATCGCGTGCTGATTGTTCAAGGCACAACCGCACCAGCGCTTGTGTCCCCGTCATGTAAACACGGTTCTTCGAAAGGTCGAATTTGTCATCCAGAGATACGTCGAACCTGGTCATGGGGTCCAGTACTCCGTCTACCCAGAATTGATGGGTTCAGAGCTTACCAGATATCGGAGCCGCCCAGGCCAAGACAAGGCGCAACCCGGTGGGAGTGCTATTGGGCCACCCGTGGGTTCGCCACAAGAGCACGAGTTCGCACACTTTGTTTCAATCTGCTATGATGACATGTCAACACACCTAACTTAGTGTTCATGATGCTGAATGACAGACCGACACAACTGCGCGAAGCAAAGAGACGCCAACGACAGCGTGAGCGGGAAACCGGCATGGGGCTTTACCAGGTTCGTCTGCCAATGCAGGAACTAGAGAAACTGAAAGCAGGAATGCGCGATCAGAGATTCATCGACCGTCTTCAACACTTCATTCAAATCGAAGTGCTAAACGTGAAAGATTACCCACAACTGCATCTACTTTGCTGGGCCAGGCACAGCGATCACATCACCAGGTCGGACGCGTTCTCGCTCTACGAAGGAAACTGGCGATTCATTGATGAGAACGCTCTTGATGTCGGTGAGAGGCAGTTGATCACTGCGCTAAGCTCGGAATTCGGAAAAGGCGTTATCAATGCCTGAATTTACCCGTCCTCGACATCGAACAGTTCTGCGGGCCCTGGAAAACCTGAATGCGTCGTTCCTCGAATCCAGCGGATGCTACTTCGGCGGAGGCACTCGCATCGTCCTGGAACTTGGTGAATACCGCGAGTCCATGGATATTGACTTCATGTGTGCGGACCGAGACGGCTATCGCAAGCTCCGCGGTACGATCAGTGATTCTTCACTTGGAGAAATCGGCGGAGCATTACCACTTTGGCGAGAGGTACGAGCGGATATGTATGGCATTCGTACTTTTGTAGACGTGGCCGGACAACCTGTGAAGTTTGAGATCATCTCGGAAGGACGGATCAGTATCGATTGCATGACGATAGACGGAGTCCCGGTTGCATCGCTCAGCCACGCATCCTGCTTGGCAGAAAAACTACTTGCAAATTCGGACCGGGGTAACGACACTTCTACCAGGTCGAGGGATCTAATCGACCTTGCTTTTATGATTGCCAGCTGGCCCAAGAGATCCGTCAGCGAAGGCATGGAACTGGCAGAATCAGCCTATGGGCACGTGATCAAACGAGATCTCGAAAACGCATTGCAGCTGTTTGCGGACAAGTCACATCGGCAACGGTGTATTTCCGAACTGGCGGTAAGCAATTCGCGTAAACTCAATCGAGGGTTGAAACACCTGCGTGAACTTGTATGAACATGGACTCCGGCGACTGGATGGAGAGTGAGGCCTGATTACAAGCGGTCATCGTCCACGTCGGCGTGAAAATGGCGTAAGACGGTAGACACATCGCCGCAAGGTGATGCAACCGGTTTACGTTGGTTGACTAGAATAATTGTAGAAGGAGCACCAAGATGAGCGATGAATCGAGCATAGCAAGCTGGCAGAAACCATTCAGTGAATGGGTCGAGTTTGCCAAACCTCTGTTTGGCGAGGGCAAAGGGCAAGTCGCATTTGCGAAATATCCCTGGTTTACCACCGAGGGTGATCCGTTTGGGCGACTGGGCAAACCAGTCAGCGAGGCCAGATTTGGCTTACTAACGACTGGTGGTTACAGTATAGAAGGCGAACAGGAACCCATGCGAGGCTATCCCACGTTTGGTGACGAAGTACCTGAGTTTCGTCGTATACCGGTTGATGTCGATCGCAGCAAACTGAAGATCAATCACCCAGGTTACGATCACAAGTATGCCAAGGAAGATTTCAATGCCAACCTGCCCCTGGATCGACTGAGTGAACTCGTCTCCGAAGGCAGCATAGGTTCGCTGTCACCGGATACGCTGGTTCTGATGGGGCTTCAGCCCAACGCCGCACCGCTGATCCGGGAAACCATTCCCGAGATCATCGCAGCATTCAAAGCCGATGCCGTCGAGGCGGTACTACTCGTTCCAAGCTGACCCGTCTGCCATCAGACCGTGAGTCTGATTGCACGCGGACTTGAATCGGCCGGGATTGCCACAGTATTGGTCAGCGTCATGCCGGGGCTCAGCACGCCGGCAAGGCCACCTCGTCAGGTCATCAGAAGGCTCAATATTGGCGCAACCGTCGGACGACCCAACGATGTCGAAGGGCAGCGCCTGACGTTGACCCGAATGACAGACCTGCTCTCGAATGCAGAGGCGTTCGGGGCCGTCCACAAGGACAAATAGGCTGGGCGAAGCGCTGAGTCTTGACCTTTGGGTCGTGGGAGGCTCGATAATTCCCAGGGGAGCGATCGTATCGGGTGACTCGATTATTCCTGAACCAATTCAATACGACAGTACAGTGATCCCAGAGACTCAATCTTGGCGGCCATGTCACTTCGATCAACCCGGGCGACGGCCTGTTCCAGTTCAGTTGCTGCCTGGACGACTTCATGGAAATCCAGAGTTTTGGCGTATTTCACGGCCCAACGACATAAACGTTTCAGTTCGGAATAGTCCTCTTTGCGCCAGGCAGATTCCATTTCAAGAATCTCAGTGCCTAACTTGAATATGAAATTCTCTGACAGTTCCTCTTTTCTCTGATTATCAGCCGGCACCTTGAATAGGATGGGTTCTCTGCCGGGTTGTTCTGCCTTTTCTCCGACAACGGGTTCACTGCCCGCGCTCGGCTCAATATTGGCGTCATCATCCATCATGATCCGCAGTGCATACTGCGATAATTCATCGATCTTTGCAGACAAATGACCATACTGTTTATCACGCAGCAAGTTGTCTAGTTGGTTCACCGGATCGACTAAATCCTTGAATCCCATCGAGTGAACTACTCCCTTTAACAAACGACATGAGCTTGCCACTTCAGCATAGTCCTGTCGTTCATGTGCGGCCTCAATGGTGATTAGCTGTTGGTTCAGATTAGTCACAAAACGTTCAAGCATACTTCGCATTACCGGATTGCCAGTCGTTTCGCTAGACCGGATGGGCTCTCTGAGTTCTGCCGGTACGTCTGCAACGTCATTGAGCAATGGCTGGAAACCTGGCTCTGTAGGTTCCGGGTCCGGGTCCGTTTGATCTGAAGCGAGAGAGGCAAGACGTTTCGATTCTGCCAGTTGTCGTCGCAGCTCTTTCACCTGTTGCTGTGCGCTGTCATTTGCCTGTGAGTGTTTCTCAAGATCAATCAAAGCGCTCGCCAGTGCGTTTGTCTTCTCCTCAGCGAGCTCTTCTGCCTGCACTCTCAATCGTTCTTGCATTTGAACCTGGCGCATCGCCTTTGCCAGATCGTTTACAAGAGCATCAGCTTGCTTCGCCAGTTCCTCCTTAATCTCCGCAAGTTCGTTACCAAGAGAAGCAATCTGCTCTTTTGCTTGTGCCACCTCGGCATGGACCTCGCCGTCATGCTCCACGTACTGCTGATTCTCTTCGGCAATCTTGGTCTCTGCTTGTGCAAGTTGGGTCGTCAATGCCTCAATTCTTGCCTGGGCGTCTTGTTCTCTTTGATGATTGTCGGACGCCCCTTCAAGTGCTTGCTGTTTTAAGGACTCGATCTGACCAGCCAGTTCCTCAACCTGTACTTTTGCCTGTTCTCCGATCCGGTCTTTTGCTTCGGCTGCAGAATCCGCTCGTTCCCTTTCCTGAGCCAACTCTTCAGCCAAGGATCTGGTTTGTACTTGTAGTTCAGCATCGCTCTGAATTCTCGCTTCAGTTTCAGTTTCGAGTCTGTCTTTGGCTTCAGCCAACTCAGCGGATTGAGATGCTATGCGCGATTTGAGCTCGGCTTCCACTTCATGTCTTATGCCCACTTCCTTTTCAGCCAGCTCTTCTGCCTGTACAAGCTCCTCAGACAGGCTCTTCAATCTGCTGGTGGTCGAGGCTTCCAATTCAATTCTTACAGCACTTTGCGATTCCAGTTTCTGAGCGGCCAGGCTCAGTTCTGATTTGAGTGTTTCAATCTCCTCGGGTACCGGCTGGGCTTTTTTCTCAGACTCCGACTGAATTTGTGATTCGGCTTCTGCTAACTTTGCTGACAAGATTTGGATTCTATCTCGTGTATTCTTTTCAATTTGCTGACGGATACTTGCTTCCACTGTCGCCGCCCGTTCGGTGCGTTCGAGATCTGCTGCACGTTCTTCTGCTTTGACTTTTGCCTCAGCTTCCATTGCTGCACGTGTATCTGCTTCAAATTGCAGCCGCTCCTCTGCTTGCCCGAGTTCTGATGTTAATTGCTCTACTTTGGATTCGGTGTCGACTCTCGCAGCGCTCTCTGCGTCCACCAATTCTCGTGCCTCTGACAATTCACGGGTCAATTCTTGACCGTCTTGTGCATTTTGCTGAACAGGGGTAACAACGATGAATCCAAGCGATTCGCGCTTCGAGGTCAGTCTTGTTTCAAATGGGATGCGATTACGTTGCAGGACTGGATGGACCTGTGCCATTGATTCCTGACTGCTGAACGGTCCAATGGTGACCCTGGAAGGAGCGGATTCACTGGCAAGAGGAGACAGTGATGAGGCAAACAATAACAAGCTGAGGCCGAAGGGCCATCTGATTCTGGACGCATATTGACCAGGGCATAGATACATCTGACTAAGTCTCAGTATTGAACTTCCGTCTAGACCGGCCATTATCCTTGTTATAAGCAGGTTAGCACAACTATCTCCCTACGACTCAACATCTGCTGTGTCAAGTCGTCGGCTAGGTCAAGCGTGTCCCTCAGGGTTTTCAACAATCGTCCGAATGGAAGACCGGCGCCGAAGGCGCCGGTTTGATTCCATTGACAGGTCTAGAAGTCGGCGGAAAGTCTCACGTACCAGAACCCACCATTAAATCCATAGGGAGATGTCAGTGAATTAGTGATCCCGAGGAACTGCAGAACGCCATCCTTTTCCCTACCGGGCTCTTCATCGAAGACATTCTCTGCGCCTATTGTGAGTCTGTAGTTCTGGTTGAATGTGAGGGTCGCTTCAACATCAACCAGCGTCGCAGCATCGTAGGACGATGCGTCTGAGGCATCACCTGGGCTGAACAGTCCGCCGGTCGAATCCCAGTCGCCATAGCGATTGATGCGGACTACTGCACTGAACAGGCCGCCGGTTCGATAGTCGAAGCTCAGAATTGTGCGATTCTGTGGAACCTGATTCTCCAGATCAAAGACGCGGGACTGATTGATAGTACCGGCGGCAATATCGCTGACTTCCTGTTCGTTATAACTATGACGCAGGGCCGCAGTAAGCTCGCCACCGAATACTTCAAAGTCAGCACTGACAGCCAGGTCAACGCCCGTCACTTTAGATTCAAATCCATTGACGAAAAAGTTGGCGCTGCTTCCCAGGAGCAGGTTGGCGTTGGCGACGCCCGATGCAGTCAGGGCAGCTACTTGAGCGGCACCTATTGTATTGTTTAGGAGTGCCAGTCGATCATCGATGGTAATGTTGTAGTAGTCGAGCGTGATGCTGACATTATCCATGGGTACCCAGATTGCACCCAAAGTGAAACTGGTGGATTCTTCCGGATCCAGAGATTTTGAACCTAACGACAATGCAACAGGGTGATCAACCGGGTAAGTCCCATTGGGGATCAGGTTACCGTTAATGTCTGACGTAGTCGTAATATTAAGGGTATGCACCTGGCCCGGGGTGGGGACGCGAAATCCGGTATTGGCGGTTGCACGAATTGCAAAGTTCTCGTTGACACGCAGACGACCGGATATTTTCCAGTCAAACGTGGAATCGAACTCGTCAAAGTCTTCGTAGCGAACCGCGACACCGGCTGAGAAATTGTCAGTGACATCGGCTTCCAGGTCCAGGTAAAGTGCAAAACTCTCACTTACAAAACTGCCCGCTGACTCGACCGGAAATCCCTGGAAACCATCTGATCCTACGCCGAAGAATGCGGCCGTTGGACCCGCTTCAATGGATGCCAGTTCACCGGCACCAATATCGTAGGTCTCATCTCTCCATTCGAATCCAAATGCCACGTTGAGGGGTGAAGCGAGATCGCCCAGGTCCAATGGCTTGACCAGGTCGATATTCAGACTGTACTCCTCCTGTGTCAGCTCCCCGGGACCAAAACTCGTCGGCGACAAACTACCCAGGCTGGGATTGATGGTCTCTGAGATCTTGTATTCTGCTTCACCTTCAGCCCTATGAAACGTGACATCCCAGCTCATGCCGCCGGCAAATTCACCACGGGCACCAATAACGTAGGCGTAATCCCTAATGTCGGCACCAAAGTTTGGATTGTAACCGCCGGGGAACAAGGTATAAATCGGATTACGCAGCACAAATCCGCTGGCACTGGTTGCATCAGCGGTGACATAGTTACTCGGAGTCAGTCCGGCAGCATTAATACTGTCAATCAGTGATTGGGGAGCCGCGTCTGGCAGGAAATCGCCATCTGTATCGATTTGCAGGGTCGTTCGTGCATCGAATTCCTGGGAAGGATCGAGCACCGGTCCACGATAGAAGAAATCCGAGACGGTTTCATTGTCCGAGTAGCTGACGTTTGCATATAGCTCGATCGCATCTGAGAGGCGAAACGCGCTATTGACGAACAACTTTGTCGTTTCCACATCCGGGTCTCCCCAGCGCTGACCGAGTCCGCCGAGGGGAACCTGGCTTGCTCCGACGACGCTGGCCACAAATGCTGCATCCGGTCTGGCAATTCCCCGGGAGGTCGTGTCGGAAGTTGACCGCTCAACGGTAGCATTCAAGAAACCGCTGTCCCCAAGTGCGATACCACCATTGAAGCCGTAGGTGGTTCTCTCACCATCGCCTTCATAGTACTCGCCCGTCTGGACAGAAACAGAAAAACCCTCACTGGCATCTTTGAGGATGACGTTAATCACACCTGCGATGGCATCCGACCCGTATTGTGCCGATGCGCCATCCCGTAAGATCTCAACCCGTTCGATCGCCGCGGCGGGCAACGCCGAATAATCGACACCTTGCGATCCCTGGTTTACCGTGCCGAGTGGTGCCAACTGCAGATTGACCAGTGGCGACCGATGTCGGCGGGTGCCGTTAACGAGGACCAGTGTTTGGTCTGGTGACAGGTTTCGCAGTGTGACGGGTCTGATGAATGCCGTTCCATCCGCGATCGGGAATCGTTGAGTATTGATCGTCGGCACGATTTTGGTCAATCCATCAGTAAGGTCAAAGGCAGCCTGGTTGGCAAGGCTTTCGCCGCCGATAACGTCAACCGGTGACAGCGTTTCGGTCGGGGACAAGCCCTCTTTGCGGGTACCTGTGACCACGATCTCTTCCATCACGCCGCTGTCTTCTGACAGCACAATGGATGGTAGCAATGTTGCCGAAGTCGAGACTGCAAACGCAACTGATAGAAGCGTTCCTGATTTTAGATGCATAGTCTTTCCTCATTTCCTGGCAGGAAATATCTAGTAGCTAATTGATGGTGATGTGTTGCCGTCACGTATTATAGGTGCACGTGCAGACGCTGTACATCAGATATCCCAAGGGAGAACGACATCGAACAGGCGTGCGGATCTAAGGGTGGTCTGAAGTCTTGACTACCGTTCGATGTTGAGGCGGCTTTGCCAGCAGAAAACAGAAAGATCCGGAAAAAGCTAAACACGCCAAGAGCGCCAAGCCACCCTGGTAATTTCCGGTAACATCCGCCATATAGCCCGCGATGATGGGGCCGCTGGACATGCCGAACATCACGATCAGGGAGGAGAAACCCATGATGGTGCCGAACGAGGACGGTCCGAAGTAGTCAGCGCGCAGTGCCACCATCAGAGGGCCACGCATACCCCAGGCTAAACCGTGCAGCAGGGCAAAGGTCATCACCATCATGGTTGAGCCGGCAAAGGCCACCAGCAGTAGCCCGGAGCTGTGCCCGATCATACAACCGATGCAGATGTACCTTTTATCAAAGCGATCTCCCAGATACCCCCCACAAATCTGGCCCAACATCTGGAAGGCGGTCATCAGTGCAACGACCGCGCCCGCCTCAGCCAGCGAGAAGTTAAGCCCCTCTGTCAGGTGGGGTACCAGATGCACCATTACAGCAGACACAGTCAGTAACGCAGAGGCGTGACCGAGGGAGAGCAGCCAGAATGCTCTGGTGCGCATCGCTTCTCGCGCCGTAAAGTCCCTGTCGGCCTGGACGCGCGGTCGATCTGTATCGTTAGTGGGTTCATCATTAGATCGAATACCATCCGGTACTTCATCGCGGTCCTCGGGTTTGTGGCGAACCACCTGTACCAAGGGCAACCCAACAAGCATGACGATGACGCCGGAGCCAAAAGCCGTGGCACGCCAGCCGAATAACTCCAGTGAGAGGATCACGATGGGCACCGACAGTCCCCCCATGGAAAAGCCAAGCTGAGAAATGGATACTGCCTTTGCCCTGTGACGACTGAACCAGTTGACGATCGACACCATGATGGTGGCGAATCCCCCCAGGCTCGAGCCAACTGCAATCAAGGCAAAGGTGAGATAGAAAGACAAAATGGAATTCACCTGACTGAACAGCATAAAACCCACACCAAACAGGATGAGGCCGATGCGCAGAATCGCGCGCGGCCCGAAGTGGTCCACCAACCAGCCCTGCAACGGGCCAAGCAAGCCGCTCTCCACCCGCGTCAGGGCAAAGGCACCTGATACAACCGCCTTGCTCCAGCCAAACTCCCTTTGCAGCAGCACCGTATAGGCCCCGAATGACTGCATCCACAAGACACCGGCAAGGAGCTGAATGCCGGCACTGGCGAGCACGATACGCCAGCCATAAAAAATACGCCCCTCGGGGCGTATCATCTTATCGAACCTGTCCCACTGCGACTTCATGGCGCCCCATGATACGCGATAGCCAACGAAATGGGGCTAAAACTCAAATGTCAACGCAGAGCCGATCGAGCCCGTTTCGGGACGGTCTGGACGAAAAACAGAATCTGTCAGACTGCGCGGCAATGAAGGGTCGTTTTCCGTTATAGGGATTGCGTATATCTACCGAGTTGGCCAGTTGATCAAAGTCGATGCTGTTGCCGGTAATCTCAGCAGGTAGCGAGAGCCTGATCTTGACCAGCTTAATAAAGCACTCGATGTCCTTCATCACGACGATATATCCCTGGTAGCTGACCATTGCCTTTCTGTTCAGGATCGAGCCGATGATATTGCTGCGGGTGAAGATGTTACTTTCATCGGCGGGATTCCTGCTGCTGTCCATAAACTGACTGGGCGACATGATCGACAGTTGATAATTTCTGTGAAATTTCGGGTAGATGTCATTCAGCGTCTTATTGGGTTTGTGTAGTAGAGCCACCGGCCACGCCAGGGGATTTATGCCGTCTTCTGACAGATCCAATCCGTCAAAGAACTTATACACCTTGTCGGCATGCCGATTGAACCGTCTCTTCATGGCCAGCTCCCAGGATCTTTCGCTTTTGGAAAAGTCGGCAAAGATCTTGTCATCCGGGTCGATCAGGCCCTGTCCATAGAGGCCCTTGCTATAGAGCTGAGAAATCAGTCTGAAATCTTCCGCTAACGCCGAGATTAAGGTCATCTTCAGAATGAAATCGTCCGCTTTACCAAGCAAAGATCTCTTAGCGGTAATGTCATCGATTAAGGTTGCTGCAAATTTTCTATGATTTCCATCAATGAGTTGCTTGACCGCACTTACATGGAGCAATCTATTGACTCTTGTTATTGCGTTGTATGGTATGTCGATATCATCTGCCGACGATTCAGTTAAGGTCGTATAGTGCGAATGGCGAAGGAAGGATCGATACCGGTCAAGCAATACCAGGTTGCTGTCAATCAACGTTTCTAGTTTGTCGGATTGGAGCAGCATATGCTCCAGACAACCCGGGCTCCCTATCACACACAACGGATCGCCTCGGGGGAGGTCCAGCCGGCGGGAGGGCGGATACTCCTCGGATTCTGACGAGATGAAAAAGACCGGTTCCCGGCGACGCTCAGCTAATGAACCAATGGCCTGCAGGCCAACCTGAAGAGGATCATCCTGTTCCCTGGCAAGTATGCCGATGAAATAGATGTAGCCGTTGTCTACGTCCATTGGTCTTTCGGGTGGGCTTGCCAACCATGCAGCTACTTCCGGCACCAGTTCTTCGTCGGCCGACACCAGCACGAAGAGAACCACCAACAACGCCAGGATCGCAGATACTGTAAGCCGTTTTCTCAAAGGTGCAGTCGCCCGGACAGAACGCTCTGGCGCTGGATCACGGCCACTTGTGGGTGGCCGCCCTTACCATCCGGTCGCGAATAGTGCGGGCTTTGATCTGCATTGCCCGAGCCGTCAGTTGGCCGCAAACCCTTTAGCGCTCTTGGGAATTCCCTTGCCACAGGGGACATTGGTCTGACACAGACCGCATCCATAGATGTCGATGCCGTAGTTTTCCTTGATGATGGGGATCTGCTGAAAGACGAACTCAGAACAGGCTTTCTTATCGTGGCCGTTGTCATCGATCGCACCCACGGGGCAGCGTTTCTTGCAGGTTCTGCAATCGATACCCCGGTAGAACAGGCAGTCACGATGGATGTCATCGGGTCGTTCCGATGACTCAAGCGGATGATTGACCACCACGCTGCCCACCCGGTGCGCCTTGCCAACTGACGTAATCAAACCGTCAGAAAGACCGAAAGTGCCGAGCCCGGCTGAAAACGCTATGTGACGTTGTGACCAGACAGAGGTCCAACCAACCTTCTCATCCAGGAAGACGCGAAAAAGTTCATCGTCCAGTTCCGGCGCGACCGCCTGAAATCCCCGGGCCTCGAGTAGAGCCACGATCTGGGATTGCAGTTTGCGACTGAATTCTTCACCGAACAACCGAGTATTTGCCCAGCGTTCGGATGGTCGCTCTTTCGAGCGGCCATTTTCCTTTCGGGTTTGCTCCGAAATGGGCAGTACATAGGAGATAACCCCCAGACCATCGGCTTCAGTGTGGGCATGACCATTACGCTCGGCGTATTTGGCCAACGCCTCTTCCGGCGTCAGATGAAATGCTCCGATGACCTGCTTCAGTTGCAGGAAGATCGCATCGCCGCCTGATACGAAGCCGACCAGCGGTTCATCAAAGATGGCGCTGTCATCCAGGCGCTTCAGGCGATTGTCTGGGTCATTCTGAACAATCTGCTTGATCTCACCCGTGATCCACTCTTCAAAACCTTCGATGTTGCCTCTCCTCTGCGCATATCCGATACCGACGAGCTTACGTTATGGACGGCTAAAGTGAAAGAAGTGATTCTCCGTGCCGCGATCGGCCGGCAAAACATCACGGCGCAATAACCTGCCGTTGCACGGTGCATGACGCCTGACTGCGGCAGCCCAAAAAGGTGCCAGTGTACTGTCCCGCAATTAAGTGGTCATTGTTCGGTCGGCATATTTTGTTCCTGGCAAGGCGCGAGGACGCCGTGGGTTGGGCACCCTCGCCGGGCGCCCCGATAAGGACGAACAACGGGGACGCCCAGTCGAAGTCCAGGGATAAAATAGGCCAGCGAATAAGGCTACTTAATTGTGGGACAGTACACTAAGATATTTCCTTCATTTGAGGAGACCCTACCATGAAGATCGGAATCTATGGCGGCAATGTCCGTCGCGGCGCGCCCCTGACCAGCGTCATTGACGAAATAGTCGACCTCGAAGGCAGGGGATTTCACAGCTACTGGTTTCCCCAAGTGGCTACCTTCGATGCGTTGACCATCATTGCCCTGGCGGGCGAGAAGACCAGCAGCATTGAACTGGGTACCGCGGTGGTGCCATCTTACCCGCGCCACCCCAGCACGGTCGCCCAGCAGGCTGCCACAGCCAACGTGCTAACGGGCGGCAGACTGGTGCTTGGTGTGGGCCCGTCACATCGACCGGGGATCGAGAACAGCTTGGGATTGAAATACGATCGCCCTGCTCTGCATATGCGCGAGTACGTCAGCATCATTAAGTCGTTGGCAGATGAAGGCAGGGTGGACTTCCAGGGAGATATGTACCAGGTGAGAACGGGCTTCATGGTGCCGGACGCGCAACCCTTCCCCGTCGTCATATCTGCCCTTGCACCGCTAATGCTTAAGGCAGCGGGCGAGGTAGCTGATGGAACCGTAACCTGGATGGTCGGCCAAAAGACTGTCGAGACCAACACCTCCCCCAGAATTCGCAAGGCAGCAGCGGATGCAGGACGCGGCGAACCGCGTATCATCGTCGGTTTACCTGTCTGCGTGCATGATGACAAAGAGGAAGCGACAGCACGTGCCGTGCAGATCTTTCAGGGGTACAGCCAGACGTTCAACTATCGTCGTCAACTGGATGCCGAAGGATTGGACCAAGCGGGCGAAATCGCCGTCGTCGGCAATGAACAGGAAGTAACGGACCAGTTGAAGGCTTATTTCTCAGCGGGCGCTACCGAGGTGATCGCCAGCGTCTACCCGGCAGGAGCAAGCGGCCGGGAATCGTTTCAAAGAACCAATGACTTGCTGGCGAGTTTGCTATAGCTGATGGAAAATCCGTGGCCTTGTGAGTGAATCCGGCTGCATCCGGATCTGAAGCAGCTAGCGAACCGCCACAACTGGTTCAGACGTCTAGCGAAGTACCTTGATGTCCAGATCAATTTGGCAAGTCAGACACTGGCTTGCACCAGCCGTATCTCCCTGCCAATGATTACCTTGTTCCAGTACCAGGCGACGATACCCATCAAGATCGTGGTGGCTGACGTAGCGATGAATATGCCGATGTAACCCCATAGATAATCGCCGAGGAGCGCCAGCGGTATGTACACCACAAACATGCGGCAGATAGAGAGTATCAAAGGCGGCAGCGGCTTTCCGAGGGCATTGAAGCAGGTACTGGCGATCGCCGTGATTCCCATGAAACCGATACTGAGAGGAATGATGATGAGAAAACTGGAGGCGGTTTCCACCACCGTTGGATCGTCGTTGATAAGCGTGACCAGATACTCACCTGCCACCAGCATGAACACGAATGCAAACAGTCCCCACAGTATCGAAAATCGATAGGTCAGACTTAAGGCATTATGGACGCGGTCGAATTTACCGGCACCCCAGTTCTGTCCGATAAATGGCCCGGTCGTCATCGAAACTGCCATAACGACCATGGTAACGAGGGCATCGACGCGCGAACCGACGCCAAAGCCTGCCACCACTTCCGGTCCGTGGCTCGCCAGCAGGCGCGTGATAATGCCCATGGAAACGGGCATGATGAGACTGGTCGCCGTTGCCGGAAGTCCAACGTGGAGAATCTGCCGCCAGGAAGTGATCAACCCGTCAAGACTCAAGCTGATCAACTTCTCTCTGACGGTGATTACGAACAACGTGACGCTGAAGCTGATCGTCCTGGCAATTACAAACGCCCAGGCTGCCCCCACCAGCCCCAGCTCCGGTAAAGGACCCATACCAAAAATCAAAAGCGGCGTTATGATCACTTGCAGCGACGCACCGATGGCAGGAATGAGTCCCGGCATCACCACGCTGCCGGTTGCCCGGATCAAAAACGTACCCACGATCGAGGTCACGTAAAGAGTCAGCCCCAGGAACCAGACATCCATGTACGCAACGATCAACGGCAGTATCTCAGGTTGGGCTCCCAGCAACTTGAATATGGGTTCGGAATAACTCCTGCAGACAATGGCCATCGTTAGAATGACAGCGATCACCAGAATCAGGCAGTGACTGGCCAGTCTTCTGACTTTGTCACGATCACCCGCACCCATGGTTCTGGCAATTATGGAAGATGCACCGGTGCCGAGCCCCATGGCAAGACCGGTTACCAGCATGACTACCGGAAACGTGAAGCTCACGGCGGCTAACTCGGCCGTCCCTAGGATCCCGATAAAGACGGTTTCGAACAGGCTGGCGAGGATCGAGGCGGACATGCCCACGAACATGAAACCGCTCAGTCTGATGATATGCAGGTGGACCGGCCCCTCTGTGAAGTTGGCACCCGCAGCAACTGGTTTTGTGGTTGTTACATCGGTCATCGAACGGCGCTGTCAACTCCCACTTTTGAGTGCCACGTTCGCAACTGGAACCGGCAGCCCAGCAACCTCGGTTCGACACCTGAACACTGCACCTGCTGTATCGGAGCCCGCCCCGTCCGAACCCGACACGATGTAGAGATCCTTCAGGTCCTGCCCGCCAAAACAAACACTGGTACACATCGGTAGCGGAATCTCGACATGCTCTTGGAGCGCACCATCGGCGTTGTACACACCGACCCCATTACCCCCGGCAAGAGCAACCCAGACAGCGCCATCTTCAGAAACTACAAGTCCATCCGGCCCGCCCGTGTCGGGGCTAACGAAGGGGCGCTTTTCGCCGAGGGTACCATCCGATTCGACGCTGTAGCAGAATACCGTCTGCCGGCGTGAATCGGAGTGATACAGGGTTCCGCCATCCGGTGAAAAACCCAGTCCGTTGGTCAGTTGGATGTCTTTGGCTACCACCCGGGCACTGCCATCCAACTCGATCAGATACAGATCACCCGCCTGGGGTTCGCGGCCGTCGTCGAACACCGGACTAGATCCGAGAGAACCGGCGTATATCCTTCCTTGTCCATCCGTTGTGATGTCGTTGTAGCCGACATTGTTGTTGGCCTCGTCCCGGTCCAACAATAACACCGTGTCGCTACCGCTGAACGGTTTAAAGGAGATGTTGCGGCCGCTCACCACCAACCCATCGTTGGCGTGCAGCACCATGCCACCTATGCCGCGACGGTGTTCAAACACGGTGCTAACTCTACCGTCCGAGCCGAGACAGAAGACACCCCCTCTAAGCACATCGCTGAATACCAGTCCCTTTTGGGGGTACCACACCGGACCTTCGATCAGACTGTAACCTTCCGCCAGTTTTTCCATCGTCCGCTCCTTCATGCCTGTAGACAGAATCGAGCCTTACTGTATCTGGTCCAAACAGCAGTTACTATAGCCATCTTTGTCCCATGATTGGATAATCGATTTTCCGGAAGGTCATGCCAGGCCTCACAATTGGGATTACACACCACACCTCGATGGAGAACCCCCGCTTGCTCTATGCGTGAACCCCAGAGGTATCAGCCCACATGGAGCCCAGGTCGGCAACGCATGATCGGTGTACGACAAAGGCCTATACTAGTGTACTGTCCCAACGATGCAAAGGGAGTGAGATGATGAGCGATGAACCGTCACTGTGGTCCGCCAGCCGTCAGGCGAAGGCGATACGTACTGGTGAGATGAGCAGCCGCGACTTGCTCGAGTCGATCGTCGCCAGAATCGAGCGGATCAATCCGTCGCTTAATGCTGTCGTCACCAAAGACTTCGATAAAGCACGCGCCGCTGCTGATGCTGCAGATGAAACTCTGGCACGGGGTGATGAGGTCGGACCCCTGCACGGTCTGCTGGTGACCATCAAGGATGCACTGCAAACAGAGGGAATTCGATCTACCGGCGGCGCCGCAGAGCTTATGCAGAATATCCCTGCGAGGGACGCTCCAACGGTGCGTGCCGTCAAGGATGCCGGAGCGATCGTCATCGGCAAGACCAACCTTCCCCGCTGGTCCGGAGACATTCAGGCGTTCAACGAGATGTTCGGCACCACCGTCAATCCGTGGAACGCAGACAGAGTGCCGGGCGGCTCATCTGGTGGCGCGGCAGCGGCGGTGGCAACCGGTCTGACCGCATTCGAGATCGGCACGGACATCGGTGGTTCCATTCGCTTTCCATCCGCCTTTTGTGGAGTTTTTGGACACAAGCCCAGTTTCGGCATCGTTCCGAGCACGGGCTATATCGATCATGAAAAAGGCGGCACTTCGGAAGCGGATATCAATGTCATCGGCCCCATTGCCCGCTCCGCCGAGGATCTTGAACTGCTGCTCGGCATCATGCAGCGCACGGAGGGGCCGCTGGTTGCCGACCTGGCACCCGCACCTGACCCAAAGACATTGCACGTGGCCGCCTGGCTGGACGATCCGTTCTGCCCGATCGACAAAGAGGTCCTCGAGGTGATTACGGCAGCCACAGATGCCCTGCAAGCTTCCGGCATCGCTGTGGACCGAAGCGCACGACCCGATATAGATCCGGCAACTGCCACCGGGCTTGGCATGTGGCTGGTCGGCGCCGCCATAGCCCAGTCGTTAGAACCGGACTCATCCAACGACGCCACCCACCGGGAGTGGCTCGATGCGCATATAACGCGAGAAGCCATACGCGATAGATGGTCAGAATTCTTCGCCAGATTCGACGCTGTGCTGATGCCGGTAGCATTCGTGCCGCCTTTTCCCCACAACCAGGAGGGTACCTTCGCCACGCGCACGCTCACCTGCAATGGCGAGGTGCGCCCCTACGCAGATGTTGTCCGCTGGACCATCCTGACCGGAATGGCTTATCTGCCAGTAACAGTTCCCCCGATCGGATTGGGAAGTTCGGGCCTGCCCATCGGTATTCAGGTGGTGGGTCCATACGGCGCCGACCTTACAACCATACGACTGGCGGCCCATCTGGCGAAGCTGTGCGGCGGCTATCAGCCGCCACCCATGGCCTGAAACGGCCTACATCACGAATCCGGCATTGTTTAGCGTCATCGACGGAGTTGACGCGAATCGTTATACTCGCTGCCGACGCCACCTCCGCGACGATGCAGAGCGCCCAACAACAGATACAAGGGAAGAGAATGGAGAGAGATGAATTCCGCCAGCGGCTCCGGCAACAGATCGATTATTCTGACGCCAGGATGGCGATCGCATGCGTTGACGAGCTGACTGAGTAGCACCAAGCCATGCATCTTCTCTCAAGCCCCATTCGTCTGCTGTGCCGTATGCTACCGTTCGCCGGTCTCTGCATGGCCACTGCCATGGCCGCTGACACGGATCGAAGAGACTTTGTCAGAGCGTTTGAAAACAGTGTGATCGTGCCGATCGTAGAGGACACGCCAGGATCCGCCCTGGTGGTGGTGCTCGACGGCAGGGTCGCGCTGCAGAAAGCCTACGGAGTCCGGCAGCAGCACCGGAGCGCTCCGGTTACCAACAAGACCCTGTTTCGCATCGCTTCCATTTCCAAGACGTTTGCCTCAGCCGCGGCAGCAATCCTCATCGAGGAAGAACCCATCAGTTGGCAGACACCGCTTGTTTCACAGCTGCAAGACCTTCACTTCAAACGGGCGGACTATGGCAACCGGATTACCCTGCACCACCTGATGTCCCAGTCGAGCGGCCTCATGCCACACGCCTACACCAATCTGATCGAAGACAATATGCCTTACCAACGCATCATTAAACGACTGCACAAGGTCGATTTTGTCTGCGCTCCAGGAGAGTGCTACGGTTATCAGAATGTCGTATTCAGCCTGGTCGGCGATGTCATCCAGGAACTGACCGATATGAACTACCCCAGCTACGTGACCAAGAAGATCTTTGAGCCACTGCAAATGAATCGGGCGTCGTTTGGGCTGGATGCATTCATAGAGGATGACGATCACGCCGAGCCCCACCTGCGCGACCGAAACGATTGGGTGCCGGTACGCACTACCCATCATTACTATCGCGTTCCGCCCGCAGCAGGGATGAACGCCAGTATCGATGACATGAAGGAATGGTTGTTGGCCCAACTGGGCCAAAAGCCGCGGGTGCTTCCGCCGGCGGCGCTGGACGCGATGCACAGGGGAGCCGTGAAGACGACCGTGCGCCAGGCCCACTACGGCTATCGCAGACGGCTGGGTGACGTCTATTACGGTCTTGGCTGGCGTGTCTTCGATTATGACGGTCACGAAAACTTCGCGCACCATGGAGGTTACGTTAGAGGAATGCGCAGTGAAATGATGGTCAATCGGGACCTGCAGATTGGGCTCGTGTTTCTGACCAATTCCGAGCCGGCCCGGGTCAACGATCTGATTTTTGACTTCCTCGATCTCTACCGGCTTCACCAGCAAACACAACGCGTCGCCGATACGCATCCTGCCAATCCGGGAATCACTGCCCTACCATCCACGGACTGACACAATCAGCACAGCACAACGGAGCAACAGCAATGAAGATCGGCACGTTCGCAGCCTTCTCGTCACCCCAGGCAACACCTGAGATTATTGAAGATTTCGGCAGGGGCGCGGAAGACCTGGGCCTCGATTCCGTGTGGGTGGGGGAGCACGTGGTGCTGTTCGACACGATGGAGTTTCCTTACCCCGGCTCCCGCGATGGCAAGATCCCCATGCCGGAGAACGGTGGTCTGCTGGATACGGTGGCGACCCTGGCGTTTCTGGCCGGCAATACCAAGGCTCTGCGGTTGGGTACGGGAATTACCCTGCTGCCGCAGCGCAATCCCATCTACACTGCCAAAGAGTTTACCACCCTCGACTGGCTGTCGGGCGGCCGCATCGACTTTGGAGTGGGAGTGGGCTGGTGCAAGGAGGAGGTCATCGCCTGCGGTTACAGCTGGCAGGATCGGGGCGCTCGTTGCGATGAATTTCTGGAACTGCTGCAGACTCTGTGGACAGAACCCATCGCATCCTATGCGGGTGACCACTTCACCCTGCAACCGTGCCGCATGGACCCCAAGCCACTGCAGAAACCCCACATCCCCATTATCATCGGCGGCCACAGTCGTGCAGCGCTCAGGCGAGCGGCCCGCTTTGGAAACGGCTGGTACGGCTTCGGCACCGATCCACAAACGACCGCAGCAGTGCTCGAGCAGTTGGATCAGGCCCTCGCTGCCAGGAGCCGTTCCCGCGACAACTTTGAAATCATCATGACGCCGCCCTTCAGAGTATCCGAAGACATGGTACGCCAATACCGGGATCTCGGCGTCGACAGGCTGGTGGTGCAACTGGGTGGCCAACGACCGGACTCTATTGCGAAGCGGTTCGGCGAGTTGGAGAAACTGGTGGCTGTCGCGGCGTAGCCAAGCCTTGGATTGAAGTGACTGGCAAGAGCGTGCCGAGTAGAGAGACTTTCGGTTACGGCATGGGAGGCGTGGTACCGCTACAGAGCGCAATCGTTGGCAAGGTATTCGGTCGCGCCCATTTCGGCAGAGCGCTCGGCATGATGCGACCGGCCATGTTTCCCGTCCAGATCATCGGCATACCCCTGGCCGGTTGGGTATATGACACCACCGGAAGCTACGCGCCAGCCTTCATGTTCTTCCTGCTGCTGTATGTGATAGCCGCAGGGATCGTATTCGGTTTTCGGGAAGTGGCTAGACCTTGACTACACAATCAAGTTTGGCGATAGTCCGTTAGAACAACGAAGAGGGGGCAAAGTGGCGCATCAAAAACGGGGTAAAGAACTTCATATCACGGTCAATAACGTACGGTTACGTTACTTCGACTGGGGAACAGACGGCAAGACACCACTAGTCTGTCTGCACGGTCACACCGGGCAAGCTCACATTTGGGATGAATTTGCCGAGGCGATGTCAGCCGATTATCACGTATTGGCACTGGACCAGAGGGGTCACGGCGGCAGCGATTGGGCTGAAGACGGCTATGAACGGAACAGATTTGTCGAGGATCTGGCTGCATTGGTGGATGAGTTGAAAATCGATTCCTTCGTATTGGCCGGCCTGTCGATGGGTGGCTGGAATTCACTGCTCTACACGGCCGCCAATCCTGCCAGAGTAGAGCGAATCGTGATGGTCGATATCGGACCTGAAGCCAGTCAGGAATCCAAAGCGATGATGGGGAAGAGACCACCGACCCCAATGGAGTTCGATTCGATCGACTCGGCCGTAGGGATGTTGCGTCAGGCCAACCCTTGGGTCACTGACGACAGGCTGCGCCTGGACGTATCGGACCGACTCAAACAACGGCAGGATGGCAAGTGGACCTGGAAGGCCGATCCGAAACTATTCAACACCCCTCTTCGGGACATGACGGACCCGGATCTGCTGAATCGATACTGGCAGGCCATTGAATCCATACCCTGTCCCATTCTCGAGGTGCGCGGCGCAGCAAGCCCGTTGGTCTCGGATGCAGTGCTAAGTGAAATGAAAAGACGCGGACAAGAGCTACTGTCGGTAGATGTTGCTGAGGCCGGGCACGTGGTCACCGTCGATCAGCCGCAACGTTTCATTGACGCCACCAGAGAGTTTCTGTCTTCAAGTTAGCGAGATAGGCGCTTTGATTATGCCAGCTGGTTGCTGGTAGCAAGGAGACATTGCATGTCAGAGATCACAGCTAGCCCTTCGTCCAGACCGACCAGGGACGCTGAAAAGCGCACCGTGGTGAGCTTCGAAGAAATGGGTGACTCCGCATTTAGATCGTGATGCCCTCCTCTGCTGCAACTTTGCGGATATGTTTAGCAGCCAGATCGTAGGTTGCTTCGTCAGGAAGGTGCTCCATCATGTAAGGGACCTCTTGAGGCAGCTTGTCGAGTTCACGCAGATTAGCCGCGATATCCAGATTGCCTTCTCCGACCAGGACTTCTCTCAGAATAACACTGATTGCGGGCTCCCGCATGGCCACGTCCTTGGCGTGGGCTGAAACGATGCGGTCGCCGAAGCGTTCAATGCACTCTCGCATGATATCCCCACTGGTCCAGTACGCCCGCGGGCAATTGATGAGATTGACCAGATCCAGATGCACCCCGAACTGCTGTCGATCAACGGCCCTCAGCAGTTTTTCGATCTGCTCCGGTGAGTCGACTACATTGAAGGGAAAGATCTCGTAACTAAAGAATGCGGACTTGGGTTTGACGCTGTCGATCGTGGTTCTTGCGATTTCCACGGCGTCATCAAACGCATTCTCGGAAAAATTCTCCGGTGCATGGCTGAAATTGCCGTTGCCATGACAATAGGAACCGAGGATATTGACGGCGCAGCGTGCACCCAGCTCTTCTGCCAGCACCAGTGCGTCGACCATCGCCTGACGCGTCTTTTCCCTCTCGTCCGGTTCAGTATCCAACAGATTCTCCCAATAACCGACCTCGGCAATCATAATGTCCTCAGCCGCGAATGCCTGGCGGATCTCTCTGATTCGGTCCGTGTCCGCCAGTGCCACCCTCGGCGCATACGCAGCTCGAAACCCCTTGGCTTTGTGGGCTTTGGCCAATGCGGCCGGATCGTCAGCCCGAGCACCGTGGCTTTCGCCCGCGCCGGCTCCCTTGGAAGTGCCCATGAAAACGGGTCCGCCGAATCGAATCATGCTGTGATCTCCTTAGGTTATGTGCTCCATCTCAGCCAGGCATGCAGTGAGCCGAATTTCAGTAGACCGATTCGCAAAAACTCCGCGCGTTTGCCTCCAGATCGATCCCATAAACTGCCTTGTTGGCCTCGACCGTATCCTTGACCCAATCGTCCGGGAAGGACTCAATCCCGCCAAGAGCACCCACCAATGCACCGGCGACGCCGGCGGTGCAATCTACATCCCGAAGCCCCTTCAAATTACCGTCTGCGTCCAGATTCCGGTCATTCGCAGCCATTACTATGGTGCGTATCGGGTCGCCATCGCTGTAGTGTAGGGCTGCCAGGGGAACACCCAGCACGTCGATGGGATCATACGGATGCAGATGCATGACCTCTGGGGCAAGGGCATCAATGAGCGCCTCATCGCTCTCCGCGTCGTCGGCGATCCGGCAGAACCCGCGGATTCGGTCCGCCATCAACCTGCCCTCACCGTAGCCGAACGGATCGGTGTCGAGACCAACTTCTACCATCTCTCTGCCACTGATGCCGCCACCCAGAGCCACGCTGATCATGGCGGCCATCATTGCCGTCGCATCGCGGGCATAACCAATATCCATGAAGTCCACCTCAAACGTCTTCCGATACGCCTCCTCAGGCTGGTTCTGGTACAGTAGACCGGCCAGGCCGAGGGATATCAGCCCCCACAGGGACGGAATGGCGTTGCCCTTCGCCAGCGCCACCCAGAGCGGATCTGCAGACAACGCCTCGGTCATGCCCAGATACGCACAGGAAGTGCGATAGATTCCACCGTAGTGCCTTTCGGCCAGATCCGCATGTCTGGGATAGAATGTGTGCCGATCTCGGTAGCGCTGTATATATTCGATGGCGAGAAACTGGGAGTTGATGATTCCACCGTTACGGATGACACACTCCACGAAAATCTGATTGTTACGGGTATCGTCCGTCCCGGTCCCCCTCGGCGGGCCCGCCTCCCAAACGCCCAGGGGATGCGTAGCGTGGCTTTTCTCATAGGGTAAGAACTCATCGGCCCAGTGCTTGCCGGTGATCCTCTTAAGTCTCTCTGCATTGGCAAACTCCACCACGCCTCCGAAGGCATCGCCAATCGTATTCCCAACCATGCACCCGAGGACTCGGGAGTAGAGTTCGTCAGACATAGGTTACTCCTCTGATCGACAACGAAATCGTCTAACCGCTTTGAGGTCCCAAAGCATGTTCCTGGTCTTGCGGATTATATGCTCGTGCGGGCCGGTGAGCGATCCCTTTTGCGGGGCCCGAACAGAACGCCCTATGTGTGCCTCGCGTGAATGCAGGTGAAGTGGTTGCTCTCGATGACGTCGATGGTCGTCGCTGCCGACTTCAGAACGTCTGCTCTCTTGACCGATCCGGCTCATCTGTGTCGGCGGCACTTTATGCCAGAAGCCGCCGTCACTAGGAGACTTCGAACTACTTCTGCCGGAGTGGACGGCAACGTCTCAGCCAGGTCTGGGACTCCAATCAGCTTCGTTTTCGATATGCGAACAGAATCCGCCAGGCACATGGTACTTTGAATAGCGCTATCGCTAGGCTAATATGGACCGGCTACGGATAATAAGGGATAGGCATGGAGTGGCCATTTCCTGCATACAAAGGCGAAGCGTGAAATCACATTCCAAACAGGAGGATAAGCATGCCTAACCAAAAACTAAGTGAGTCCTTGTCAGTAGCAATCAAATATTCAGGAATCGTTGTTGTATTCGTGCTAATCGGAATTGTCTTGATGACGTTTGGCATCAATGACAATGGCTATCGTACGGTGGTTCAGTGGCCGACGGGGAACACGTTTATCAAATTTGAGCCGGGCCTTTACTGGAGTCTGTTTGGCAGAACGTGGGAATATCCGGATGTCCTGACTGAACAGTTCACATCTGACGAAGCCGGGGTGCCTATTTCCGTTAGATATCAGGACGGTGGCAAGGGCCATATCCACGGTGTTGCCCGTCTGGCGTTGCCTAACGATGAAACGTCGATGCTCAAGGTTCACAAAGAATTTCGCTCTCCTGAGGGCATACGGGCCAAGATATTCCGCCCGACCCTGAAAGAAGCCATGAATCTAACGGCAGGGCTCATGACATCGGAAGAAGCCTATACAGCAAAGAGATCGGATTTTGCTTCATGGGCTGAGGATCAATTTGAATTTGGCACATACCGTACAGTCTTGACAAAGACCGAGGTGGAAGTCGAACCCGCCCAGGTTGACCCTGACGGGAGTACAACTAGGCCGGCAGTGACGCGCGAAAAAGACGTACCGGTCATCGATATGTCAACCGGTCAAGCACAACACAACGCACCCGACATAGCCCAGTATTCATTTGGCGTGTCCGGTTTTGCCATCAATGATTGGTCGTTTGAACAGAAAACGCTTGACCAGATTCAGACCAAACGAGAGGCCGAAATGGCAATCATCACTTCACGAGCCCAGGCCGAAAAGGCGAAACAGCAGGAACAGCAGGCGGTAGCCGAAGGCAAACGTGACGTGGCTGTGGCTAAGTATGAGCAAGAGGTCGAGAAGGAGAAGGCCGTTGTGGTCGCCGAGAGAGAAAAGGAAGTTGCCGTAATCAATGCGCAACGTCAGGTTGAAGTTAATCATCAGAACTATCTGGCGCAAGTTGAAGACGTTAAGGCGGCCGGACAGGAAGCAGAAGCCATTGAGTTGCGCTCCAGCGCGGAGGCCGAAGCAAGAAGCAAGATGATAAACGCTGATGGCGCGCTGGCCCAGAAGCTGGCCACGTTTGAAGAGGTCAATGCCAAATACGCCGAAGAATTCGGCAAACAGAAGTGGGTTCCGGAGCTAACCATGGGCGCGGGGAATGCGCAAGCAGCAGGGGCCAATGCGGCACAGGAGATGATTCAATTGCTGACCACGAAGACCGCCCGGGATCTGGCGCTGGACATGGCCATGAAGGCTAAAGACGAATAACAAATCGGTCACGACGCAATTTGTCTAACGATTCCGTGGGGTTTGGCCCAGGCACACACTGTGTGTCAGACATGTAAGGGTACTATGGCAACCGAACGCGGTACAGTTTCCTCTCAGTGTGTTCGGTCACATTACCAGCCCTGTGCGTCAAGAGGAGAGGAGAAACGCAAGTCGGCGTCAGGAATGGCTGCAAAGGTTGGGAGCAATTCGACTATTGGGCGCCATTTCTGTGCCGTTGCCGCGCTGCTACTGATCGTGGCATGCGTTCACAGACCACTCGATCCCATGATTGAGATCCATGATGCGGTCAAGACTCACGATCTCGGTAGGGTGCGGCAGCTGGTTGAGGCCGATGCCATGCTCCTGGAGGCGAGGGATTCAAAGGGGAATCTGCCGCTTCATTGGGCGGCGTTCCTCGGTCACCGGGATATCACCCTTTACCTGATTGAGAGTGGATCAGACGTCAACGCCAGAAACTGGTCTGAGGAAACTCCACTGCACGCTGCGGCCCAGTCCCCGTTTGACGACGTGGCAATGGTGGTCTTTCTGCTCAGACAAGGAGCAGATATCGACGCGAATTCCGGCTTGTCCACGCCTTTCCTCGCGGCGGCATCTGAAGGCAATACGCGAGTGGAGGAATATCTGCTGGCAGAGGGCGCGGATCCGTCACCAGATGGGATCGACAACATCGAGACGGGAACCGATCAGGCTCAGTCGGGCGTGGAGCTTCGTGACGAAGACGATCGGCCTATTGAGGAGATCACCGTCTATGGGACCAGACCCAAGAACTTCAGGATACCGATAATGACCATTATGGATATCTATGAAGACCGCCGGAAGGGCTCGTACTTCTACCGGATCGGCAAGCTAAAGGAAGCATTCCCCTACCTGCTCAATGCCGCCAGACACGGTTTCAAGTACGCCCAGGCACGTGTGGGGTACCTCTATCTGACGGGTCGAGGTGACGTGCCACAAGATAACGAAACAGCAATTGGCTGGTTGGGAGTGGCGGCATCCGCAACGACCATGCCCGAAATCAGCAGATACTGGAACAACGTCCGTGAACAGATTCCCGAGGAGCTTATGCCTCACGCAGAGGAAGTGGTCAGTAGCTACATTGCCAGATATGGTGCCGACGCCAACCGGGTGAACTGTCGCCGAAGTCGTTCTGCCAGGAGCCACATCAAGACCTTGAGCTGTTACTTCGACGATGAATTCCGCTACAGCGGCGCGTTGGACGCGCTAAGCGCCCGTAGTTTCACTCCCGTTGCCATCGGCAGCGGTCCCAACTAGGCTGGTTGAGTAGTCCTACTGCAACCGAATGCGATACAGTTTCCTCTCACTGTGGTTGGTAACAAAGACATCACGTCCATCAGCAATCACCCCATCGAACTGCATTGACGGCGGCTGCTGAGGACCTGCTTCTTCAGTATTGGGCGGCAAGGCAGCAAGTTGTGTCCGACTGCCATCTGCGGCGATCTGTGTGACGTGGCCCAATGCTGCCTCCACCACTACAAATCCATCACCCAACACGGCGAACCCTTCGGGGGAATCCAGACCGGATACGACCACGATGGGATCAGTCAGGGGTTTCCCTTGTTCGGCGATCTGCAGGATCTCACCCCTGGATCGATCGGTGACAAAGAGTCGTTCACCCGACACTACCAAACCTGTTGGGGCAGGTAGATTGGCTGCATATGTGGTGGGGTTATCTCCGCTGGACACAACCCGTTGTTTGCCGTGCTCAGCAACTACGATTTCACCTGCGAACCTGACGGCACTGACCGGTTGCACATAGTCAGTGAAGCTTGTTATGACCTCGCGCTTGACTGGATCCCATACCCGAACTCCGCCAAATTGCCAGGAGGTCAAGATCAGGTTGTCACCGTCTGCCGTGATATTGATAGCACCGCCCATGTCATCCACCAATGCAATGGCACTCTTGTCAGGAACGGGTGCACCGGTGTTACGATCAAATCCTCGGACAGCCATACCATCCGCCACGATAATGTCGTCACCATGGATGGTAAGACCCGCCGGACCGGTCATACCCCCCTCCAGTAAAGTGGTTAGGCTGCCATCGGCCTCGACGCGCTTAACAAAACCATCGACAAAACTCGACACAAAAATCTGATCCTGGTCATCAAAGGCAAAATTATCCAGCCCGGGTTGGATCTGTACAACGATTGTGCGAGTGTCACCCTCAATGCGAATAATCTGACCCAAACCGGTATCCAACACGTGCAGTCGGCCTTTCGAGTCGAATTTCACCGCTGCCGGAATCGCAATGCCGGTGGCTTCCGTTCGCATGGTATTCTTATCCACATCGAAGCTCACCACCTCACCCACATACCAGCGAGGGCCGTACAGCCGGCCATCCGGTCCCCAGTCCATGCCATTTAGACCGCAACCCGGTCCCAGTTGATCGCTTATCAGGCGTGGTTCCTTTACGCCGGCAGGATCCAGTTCATAGAGTTTGTCATCAAAAAAGCATTGGGACACAAACAGGCGGCCATCATCGGAAAAGGTAATCGGATTCACACCCGGGGTAAGCTGCGCCGCTGTCACCAGGCTGCCATCAGCTTTGAAACCTGCCACTTCGCCGGTCATGATCGAAGTCCAGTAGAACGCCCCATCCGGTGCAAAGGCGACATCATCCGGACCAACGACGCCATCGCCAGCACCAAGACGTCTCTTCACGTCTCCAGTCTCGGGATCCAAAGCGATCAGCTCTGAAGCGGCTACCGATGCCATGTAGAGCAGACCATCCGGACCGAAGTGCATGCCGTTTGCTCCGCCGGCTGTCTGAGCGCCCTCGGCGATTGCTGTGACCTCTGGCTTGCCGGCGCTTGGCGCAACAGTGCTTTTTGCTTCAGTTCCTGCGGAGTCCTGTGTTGGACTACAGCCGAGAAGTGCCAGTATTAGCAAAATATAGGTGGCGTTGTTTATGAGTCTCATTGCTTTTGATCCTCCAAGTGTGTAGTCATCAGACTGAGCAACCATAGCATAGAAGTGGAAGTGGGTTCCTTGCTATCGAAGACAGCGAAAATAAACGCACGGTACCATGTGTCCTATACGGCGATGTGCCATGTCCGGTCGTTCGTGGCAGTACCGCTTTCGGAACCGAGCTCTTGTCTCCTATCTTCTGGGCAAGTCAAATGAACAGAAAATGGTTGATCTCAAAGGCCGTGGGAATTAGGTTGACCAAGGTAGTCAGAACCAATCGGAGGCAGCAGGATGAAAGGCGAAGACAACAAGATCACGCGGCGCAAAGCGCTGAAACTGGGTGCAGGACTTGGAATCGGAATGGCTGTCGGCCCGTACAGGTCACTGGCGGCTGCCGGCGAGTCGGCCAGTGTCGGCACATCTCGCATTACGACACAAAAACTGAGGACCAGACCAATACCATCGACAGGAGAGGAGATACCTATTGTAGGGATCGGCACAGCTCGTCGCTACAATGTAGGTACGGGTGCTGAAGAACGTGATCCACTGCGGAACGTGTTACGTGCGTTGCCACAGATCGGCGGCCGTCTTGTGGACACCGCACCGTCCTACGGCACTGTAGAGATCGTCGTGGGTGACCTGGTGGATGAGATTGGCAATCGTAAAGATCTCTTTCTTGCCACCAAAGTGCGGGCACGCAGCGTGGAAGCAGGAATTGCCCAGATGGAGCAGTCCTTCACGCGATTGAAGACGAAAGTCATCGATCTGATGGAAGTACACAATCTCGCCGGGTGGCAGGAAATGCTGCCGGTAATCCGGGAGTGGAAGGCGGGCGGACGTTTTCGGTATGTGGGTGCGACCACGTCAAGCCCGCGTCAATACGACGACTTCATCGCCATGATGCGCAAGGAGGACCTGGATTTCATTCAGGTAAACTACTCACTGGCGTCCCGCACATCGGCCGAGACGATCCTTCCGCTGGCAGCAGATCGTGGCATGGCTGTGCTGGTAAATCTGCCCTACGGCAGGGGCCGCCTTTTCCAGGCGGTCGGGGAACGGCCCCTCCCGGACTGGGCAACAGAAATCGGATGCCGTAGTTGGGGCCAGGTATTCCTGAAGTATATCGTTTCCCACCCGGCCGTGACCTGTGCGATTCCCGGCACGGCAAAGATGAAATATCTGACCGACAATCTTGGTGCTGCGACGGGGCAACTTCCTGACGCAGGCCTGCGCAAACGCATGGAAGCGTTTTACGACGCACTCTAAGAGTGTTGAGATAACATCCGCTATATATCGATAGCTGTCATTCATGAGAACGATATCAAGCTCTATCCGTTTTGCTATTTTGGGACCATCTGAGTACTATGGTCCGGGTCAATCCCAAGGATATAGCCATGGAACACGCAGCACGATTCGGTCACACTGGGCACCCCTCGGACGCTTTTCGACACTGCTGAATACACTGACTTTATACTGCGCAATTACGACATAGCTCCCGATGGTAATCGGTTTTTGATGGTCAAGCCCGTAACCAAGATGGATCCGAAGGCTGTGGTGGTCCTGAATTGGTTCGATGAGCTGGAGCGAATGGTCCCAACGAGATAACCGCGCCGCGATGGGTCAGGGTAGAAAAACCATCCTAGTAAATCCCGCTATCAAGCCCCGCGGCCACCGTCAGGCCGAGTTCCTGCCACTCGATCACAAAGGACTCCTTGAAATCTCCGATGCACAGCAACGGTTCCTGAACGGCTCGCCACTTGAGTCCGGTGACGATCTTCTCCATGCTTGCCTTCGCCCCGGTGGCATCCGACCTGCCGCGAAGCGCAATTGCGTAGGGCAAGCCTTCGGTCTTCTCAAGGCAGGTTTCGTAGCTTCGATCGAAGAAATCCTTCATGGCTCCGCTCATGTACCCGAAATTGACCGTCGTCCCTAGAATGACGGCATCCGCCCAGAAGACGTCATCCGCGGTTGCCTTGAGCGGCTCGGTGACTCGCACTGTAATGTTGGCAAGGTCGGGATGGGCCGCGCCGTTGACCAGCGCATCCCTCAATCGTTTGGTATTGCTCGACGGACAATGAACATTGATAAGCAGATTGGCCATGACGGCCTAGAACGGGCGCGGCGGAGACAGCTCCCCTCGATCATACTGTTTCCAGTCGCCGCCGAAGTCATACCCGTGCACCACGCGAACGGCGTCGAGCTGGCAGATCGCTTCGCAACAGGCGCAGGCCATGCAGTTATCCTGCCCGGGGCGCTTACGCACTTTCTTGTCCTTGCCTTTACCGACGATTTCGAGGATACCGGCGGCGCAGATGACCGAACAGAGAATGCAGCCATCGCACAACGCTTCGTCCACCTCCACATGGCCCGGACCGAATTCCGTGCGCTCCGTTTTCGGGGCAAAATCCAACTCTCCAAAGGCTTCTGTTGACATGGTTACTCCCCCTAATAGATGTACCGTTTTTCCCCACCCTCGAACCAGGTGGTCTTATGGGTTTCCCGGTGCACGAAATTACCCTGGGCGTTACCCACCTCATAACCGACTGTGATCGCTTCGATCAGCCGGTAAGGTTCGCCCACCCCGAGACGTTGCGGCCAGTCGCTGGCATTGAGGGACTCGGCAAATCCCACCCAGCAGGTACCCAGTCCCAGACTGCAGGCTGCCATGATGATATTGGTGCCGACGATGCCGAGATCGATCTCAGGATGACCAATACCGCGGCTATCCATCAGCGGGAAGATCAACGTTGGTGCGCCGTGGAAGATCCGGATTCCCTCCCCGGCTGGTGACTCGGTAAGCAGCTTCCTTGGAACTGGATGCATGCCGGGAATGTCAGTTCCCTTTGGAATAGAGGCGAGCGCCTTGAACTGCCCTAGCACGAATTGCTCCATTTCCTCGATCATATCCCGGTCTCGCACCACTAGGAATTTCCACGGTTGGCAGTTGCCCTGGGAGGGGGCAAACCGTCCCACCTCCAGAATCCGCTTGATATAGTGTTCCGGCACCTGTTTACGCTTGTACTTGCGCACGCTGCGTCGCTTCAAGAACGCTTCTTCGATCACGTTCCATGGGCTGCCCTCGGGGATTACAGCGGGGGTCTTTTTGCGGAAGGATTTAGGATCGAGCTTCTTGCGACCTTCTTTGCCGGCGATCACCGTCGTTGCGTCCGTCATCGTTTTATTCCTCTCACTGGCAGCAGGTGCGTACGGTTCTTTTGGCTTCGACAGTAACATATACGGGCTATCGTTACGAGGATGCGGCAGCGGTCGGAGGCGTCGATTAGTTGCCAGGGCAATACTTATACGGGGCAATTCAATGTACACTCGGTCACGCCATTGCACGGAGAGATGCAACATGACCAGCCAATTGAAAACCACCCTTATCACCACCCTTATTCTTCTGGCCGTACACAGCTACTGCGACGCCGATCCGCGGCAGAATCCTGTCGTTACCGGACCGATCACCGGTGGAAAGCAGGGCAAGCCATTCAGTGCACCGACTCTTGATCTCGCCGAATACGGCTACCGTATGGCGGAGTACTTCATCGAAGGCAAAGCCAGTGGTTTTGAGTTCAAACCGGGCACCGAGAAGACGCCGGATGGTCGCTGGCAGGTGCGCAGCAAAGGCGAAGAAATCCCCTACAAGACACGAATTCTTGTGGTACGCCCCATCGAGCAGGATGATTTCAATGGAACCGTGGTTCTACACTGGCAAAACGTTACCGCCGGTTACGAACTGGGATCTGTCGGGAGCGGTGAATACCTGCGCGGCTATACCTGGGTAGGTGTCTCCGCCCAGAAGATTGGCGTCGACGGCGTTCCCGGTCCCACCGCCGCCGGTCTGCGTCAGTGGGACCCGGAGCGTTACGGCAGCCTGGTCCACCCGGGCGATGCCTACTCCTACGACATGTACACGCAGGCGGCGCGGGTAGTCGCAGCCGATAGAACGAAACGCAGCAACGATCCTATGGCGGGTCTACAGGTGGAACGGGAGATAAGCGGCAGCTCCCACGTGACCGTTCCACGGGTTTTGCCTGGTAGTGAAGCATCACTACAAACCGGTTTGGAGAATCCCAACTGGCACTCATACACTTCAGCCTATGATGCAGCGCTTCGCCACATGCACATCTGGTTAAAGGATGGGACCCCACCCCCAATTGCAGAAAGGATCAACGTCATACAAGACAATGGGCCAAGAATCAAAACGGACAAATACGGCAATGCCCTCGGCGGCATTCGACTGCCCGACTTTGCCGTGCCAACAGCTGAACACAGGGGTAGAGGCACCAGAACACCTGGCGGCAATCGTTTCAGTTTTCTATACGGTTTCGCTCGAGATTTCACCAGCGAGGAATTGAAGGCGCGCTATAAGAACGAAAAGGCATTCAAGGCTGAGTACGAGCAAGCCATCGATGTATCGATTGCGGAAGGGGTGATGTTAGAGGAGGATGCTGCATTGATGCGAGACAGAGCGTTTCGTTGGATAAAGGGAAGGCTGTAGTTCGTTACCGAGCGATTGAATACACAAACCAGGGGCGATGTTGCAGGAGCATGCTGCGTTGATGCGAGACGGCATACCGTGAACGAAATGCCTGCCTACGACCCCGAAATTATCCTTGCCGACATCGGTTTGGCGGCGCGAATCGAAGCGCCCCTCGAGGAAGGACATTCCGGTACACCTGTGTGGACGATCAAAACCGCTGCAGGCGAAAGGGCGACGCTTCGCGTATTTGAGGAACGCGAACGACACATGGTGGATCGTCTGGTGACGATCCACAGGACAGTTGGCGATACGATTCCCGTGCCCGAAGTACTAGCAGCAGAAATGTGGCAGGGACATCCGGTGCTGGTGCTGTCCTGGATTACGGGCACCACGCTGCAGAAAGTGATCTACAGCAACCCTTCGTGTGCCGCAGACCTCGGACGACAATTCGGGCAGATACAGGCCCGTTTGAATAGCATTCGCATCCCCCGACGTTTCCCGATTTCAACCGTGAGGCCGCCAGCAATCTGAGCGAACGGGACCCCTCCCTCGCCGCTGCGTTTGTCGCGGCAACAGACGACGACACGCGACTCGTGCATCTGGACTATCATCTTCAGAACGTGCTGGTGGATGGTGGGCAGATCACGGGTGTGATCGACTGGGTCAACGCGGGCAGGGGTGATGTGCGCGTCGACTTTGCACGAACGATGGCACTCCTCGACTTTCTGACGATGCGAGACTCGAGTGGCGCCTCGGATGAGTTCATTCGGACCTACGAGGAGACGTGGCTCGAGGAGATGGGCACCATGCAGGATCGATCACTGTTCCTTGCCGTCGCCTACGCCATTACGGCTCAGGACCTCGAAGGTCGCGCCATGGCAGAGGAAACCGCGGCCCTGTGGCGGCGGGCGAAAGCGTTCAGGCAGGAGTGGGCGGACTAGATTCTCTTGATGCGGATACCACCGCCGGAAGTATTGAGATCCAAGCTGGCACCGCCGCCGTTGATGGAACCGAAGGCACTGTTTTTGCGCACCCTTCCTTCGATGGCGAATTCACTTCTCACCCGTCCGCCACTGGAGTGAGCATCCACATCGGCCCCCGATCCCTCGACCAGATAAACCGTCAGTGAACCCCCCGAGGTCTTCATTCTGCTCGACTTATTGAACGGTTGGCTGAAGCGAGCCGAAATACTGCCACCGGATGTAGAAGCTCTCATTGAGCCCGACACTTCGTCCACTCGTATGCTGCCACTGGAGGTATTGAGATCCACATCCCCTACCACACCAGCAATGTTAAATCCCCCACCGGAGGTACTCATGTCCAGATCCCCTTCGATTTGATCTGCTGACACTGAACCGCCGGACGTGTGAGCCTTAATATTCCCCGCAATATCGTCAAATCTCATGCTGCCACCGGAGGTGTTTGCCCTAACCTTGCCGGCTATACTTTCAACCGTGATCGAGCCGCCGCTTGTCTTCACATCGATGTCAAACTCGTCCGGCACACGAATGGTGAACATGACCCGCTTGTGCCCCCAACGTCGATGCCAGGGCCTGGTGAATTCTCCTTTGATCCGCACCCCCTCTGAGTCCTTACCTATGGCTACCGTAAAGTCATCTTCATCCAGACCGGTGATTTCCACATCCACGTCCACGGTAGATTTGCTATGACCCATGACCTCCACCGTGCCGACATCCGAGCGTAGCAGAAGCCTTTGTCCAGGCTCTGCGTCTAGAGATTCATTCATTGATCGGGCTTCGGCCATACCTGATTGTAGCAAAGCCAGGAAGATCAAAGCCGGAATTACTGTTCGGTTCATTCTTGTCGTATGGATTGGTTGGATTCGCATAGGTCAGCTCCCACAGTTCAGCGGTTTACTATATGACGCAGCAAACGCCATTAAGGTTTGCATCCGTATCGATACGGATGGGCATTAGTTTTGACCATGTACCGGGAACTTCTCCACGTCCGGCACCCAGATCACATCATCCGGCGGATCACCGCAGGCTATTACCCTATCGGGATAAAGGCTTGCCACCCAGGCACACATATATGCATCCAGCCGATCATGCCCGGGGCCATAGGCGCAGGCACCAAGCTGCCGACTCAATTCTTCTGCATCCCAACCGGTATTCGATGCCAATGCAGATAATTGGCGTTCATATCCCTGCGCCCTGGATTTGTGTATGCCCGCTGCCCCCAAGACGCTTGTGATGGCCTGCGGGAACACCTCCAGACACTCATAGTGCCCGGACAGAACTTCGAACAGGGCAAATCCAACCAGCATCCAGAGTTGATGTGAATGAGGCAGACGGTTGAGTGCACCCCCTCTGTTAAGGTGGTGTCGCACCTTGACACGAATCTCATCGAATTCCTGTCGCGACGGGGTGGCAAAACAGTGGATGCCCATGCGGTCCATCGCCTGCTCACAGGCACGACGCGGACCAACCCGATAGCTCCGGGATGCATCGATGGCAACCACCGATATCTCCACATTCGCCAGCTTCTCTACACTGCGCAGGTATTCAAGGGTCTGTCGCGCAAAGGCCCGCACAAGTCTGTTGTCGATCGTTGCCGCATTACCGCGTCCCATCGGTGGCAGCGGAAACTTCGCAGCAGCGAGTGGAACAGGCCTTAACCGGTCAGCATCTGCAGTGCACACACAAACGGGTAGCTTTTTGTTTTTCGCAAAGGCGACGTCTATTCCCGCGTAGGCTACTTCCGACCCGGTTCAGCCTTAAGCTTTCCCCAGAGCCTGCTCGAGATCCTCGATAATGTCGTCCAAATGTTCTATGCCCACGCAGAGCCGTATCATACCGGGAGTAACCCCAGCTTTGGTTTGCTCTTCCTCTGACAATTGGCGGTGAGTCGTGGATGCGGGATGACAGGCAAGGGACTTGGCATCACCGATGTTCACCAGGCGCTTGAACAGCTCTAGACTATCGTAGAATTTCACCGCCCGCTCGAATCCCCCGTCTATTTCAAACGTGAGCAGGGATGCGGGTTTACCGCCACAATACTTCTGTGCCAATGCGTGGTATGGATCGTCCGGCAGACCCCCATAGCTAACGGATTCTATTTTCGCGTGCTGCTGGAGGTACTGTGCCACCGCCACCGCGTTATTACAGTGACGCTCCATACGCAAGGCCAGCGTTTCAATGCCCTGTAAGATCAGAAAGGCGTTGAAGGGGGAGAGTGCAGAGCCGGTATTGCGAAGCGGCACTGTCCTGACTCTGCCGATGTATGCAGCGGGACCCAACGCGTCCGTATAGACCACTCCATGGTAGGAGGGTTCGGGTGTAGTCAACATGGGATACTTATCGGCATAGTCGGCCCACGGGAAATTGCCGCCATCGACGAGCACGCCGCCAAGGGAGTTGCCGTGCCCCCCCATGTATTTGGTGAGCGAGTGGGCGATGATATCCGCGCCGTAATCGATGGGCTTGATCAGGATGGGAGTTGCCACGGTATTGTCGACAATCAGGGGTACGCCGTTCTTGTGAGCCACCGTAGCCAACGCTTCGACGTCTACGATATTACCGGCCGGATTGCCGATGGTTTCGCAGAAGACGGCACGCGTCTTGCCGTCGATCTCTTTTTGAATATCCGCGCCACCGTCTCCTTCCGCAAATCGCACCTCAATCCCCTGTTTGGGAAACATGTGCTTGAACAACGTATAGGTGCCGCCATAGAGCTGCGGCGTAGTGACGATGTTGGTGCCCGCTTCGGCGATGTTGATGATGGAGTAGGTCACGGCGGCACTACCGGAACTCAACGCCAGGGCGCCAACGCCACCCTCCAGATCCGCACAGCGTTTTTCGAGCACGTCATTGGTCGGGTTCATTATTCTGGTGTAGATGTTCCCGGGCACCGCCAGGTTAAACAGATCAGCACCATGCTGAGCATTGTCGAACTCATACGACACCGTTTGATAGATCGGTGTAGCCACGGCATGAGTGGTGGGATCAGTGGTATAACCGGAGTGAACTAATTTTGTCTCGTCGCGCATGGAGACCTCTCTTTTCATCTTGTGGGTTGCGTTTAGAAGCGAGGGAGTATACCTGCTGAGTCATTCCCGTGTCAGTATTACCGCCCGCGAATAATATTGCCCGATGCGCTATTATGTTCCGCGGTCGGCCTGCGAGCAGCGATGGCGATGACATCGTTGCCACACTAGGGGCAACGTTGGAAAAGTATCCCAAGGGAGGATTTACATGTTTGAAAAAGCCAGAAACAAGAATTTCCTGGTGGCGGCACTGGTCTTGACCTGCGCTGCCTTGGCGTTAGGTGGTCGCCAAGCTGACGCCCAGGAAAAAGAGTCAACCCTCAAGGGAGATCGTTTTCTGGATTTTGATGACATCATCGTTACCACCAAGGAGGCGGACATTCTTGTCCCTGAGACTGCAGAAGGACAAGACACTCCCCACAAGCAGAAATCAAGAACCCTGCGCATAGCGGCCCATGCCTATTGTGAAAAGATGGAGCGGATGGACCTGGAAGAATACACGGCAGCGTGCCGGGAGTATGTCGTTAGTTCTTTACAATACTTCGCTGAAGACCGGAACAAATTTGAAGGATCCGTTCCGGCGGTAAGTCCTGAGGTGAGGAATCATAAGAACTTGCCCAGTATTTTTGGTCGCTATCCGGAGAATTACGCAAGTTTTCCAAAGGATATGATGCGCAGGACGCTTGACATGAGCATGAAAGATAACCTTTATACGGTGACGGCCATAGAGGAAGTCAGTGCAGAATCAGTGAAGACACCATCGCCATGACATATCCGCAAAGGCCTTAACCACCCCATCATTGCTGGGATCAACTAGGCGGTTGGCTCGGATTATCGTCCGGGGAGTGAGTCGAACATGTCATTGACCTGAACTTGGGGTCGCCAATCCACCGGCAGATCACATTAACTCGTAAGGCCGGGTACTGATGCATGCCAAAATCACAATGGCGTGCGCAACCGCCACCACATTGCACAACCGCAAGAAGTGTGGTCTATTATTCTGCACACGCTTCTGTTTACAGCAACAAGATCCCAGACATGAAATACGCCAGCAATCGCAACCAACGGATCGCTTATGACCTAACTGGGCAGGGCCCTGCCGTGGTGCTGCAACACGGTTTCCTCGACAACCGCCGATCCTGGCAAGCTTTAGGATATGTGGCTGCGCTGGTGGACAAATTTACCGTAATTACGATCGACTCTCTCGGTCATGGTGATAGCGACAAACCCTCTGATGCTGAATGCTATACACGCGAGCAACGAGCAAATGATATCGCTGCCGTACTGAATGCGGAATCGATCGACAGAGCCCATTATGTCGGCTACTCCATGGGAGGCTGGTTGGGCATGGGCTTTCTGGCTCACCATCCACAACGTTTACTGTCCATCACCATTGGCGGATGGGATCCGGACGAACAGGCAGATAGGCCGCTAAGCGTCGACATCGACCAGTTTATCGAGATGGCACGAAGCGTCGCGCCGGAACTCGTCGAGTGGGTCACCCCGGATGTCAAAGTGGGATTAGCCGGTTGTCTGGCAGCACTGAGAGTCGCAGAAATCGAAGTAGACACGCTGATTAACTGCAAACTACCGGTTCATCTGTGGACAGGCAACGAAGACCTCTGTTTCGAACCCTTAAAGAAGTTGTCTGCGAAGATCCCCGGCTCAACACTCAGTGAAGTCAAAGGAGACCACATTGCCGCGATGGCGATATCGAATAGTGTCAGTGCAGAGGCGATACGCAGATTCATTGAAAGTGTCTAAGCAACCCCGTCTGGACCACCCCGCTTAGTCAACGCCGTGTCTATTCCGTTAGCGCTCAGTACGAGACAGGCCGACTCAGTCGTTGTCCTTGACTTTGAAACTACCGGCCTCTCGCCCAATCTTGGCGATCGCACAATTGAAATCGGTGCAGTTCGGCTGAAAAACGGACAGATCACAGACAAGTTCCAAAGCCTGATGAACCCGGGCATACCGATAAGCTCATTCATTGAATCATTCACGGGCATCTCCAATGAAATGCTGGCTGATGCACCTTCCTGTAAAGAAGTGATGAATGGATTCATGAACTTCCTGGGAGAAACCGACGTGGTCGCACACAATGCTTCATTCGACCGGCGTTTTCTGGAATCAGAAATGAGTCTTATCCAACGAGAGTATCGTGGGGAATTCATCTGTTCCATGCTGACAGCCAGGCGTGTATATCAGGACGCACCCAATCACCGACTGGGCACACTGGTCGCGTATAAGAATATCAGCAATGAGGGGGTGTTTCACCGGGCGCTGGCCGATGCCGAGATGACTGCCCTCCTGTGGCTGGGGATGCTTGCGGAAATCAAGGACGAATATGGATTCGATGGAATCAGTGTTGAGCTTGTGCGAAAACTGTCACGAACACCGAAGAAAAAAGTTGACAAATTCCTTACCAAGCAGAGCGTGAAACGGGAGTGATGTTCCGCAGGACCACCTGAAACAGAAACACGCCACCAAGAGCACCAGCCTTCCCTGAATCCAGGGACCAAAGATCCGGCATATGGATCGCCCCTGGGGCCATCACCCAGTCAGCCTGGCCCTGGTCCAGGCAACCGATAAAATCGCATCCAAGCGCCTGTCATGAATTGAAAAAATGAACTTACACTGGATCTTATTTCTTTCATTTTCATATACTTACAAGTATAATACTGGTTATATAACCATACTGTATATATATTCAGGACAGCCTCATGATCACTGAAGAACGCTACTTCCCCAGCGCCGATTACGACCTGCCAATCCCGGAAGATGACGACGATCTCAACAACGAAATCACCCGTCTGGCAGGCCATATCAACGCCGCAACTTACCGATTTCTAAAACTGCTGGCGGAACAGATTCGACGTGGAACCTGGGTCGGTGGCGATGAAGTCAAATCCCCGGCACATTGGCTCAACTATCGCTGCGGCATCACCCTCGGGGCAGCGGGAAAAGGTCCGCGTGGCCGAGAAGTTGGATACATTGCCTTTGATCGACAATGCATTCAAGTCAGGCGCATTGAGTTACTCCAAGGTGCGCGCCATGGTGCGGGTGGCCACACCCGAAAACGAGAGTTTTCTGTTACAGATTGCGCGCTATGGCACCGCCAGCCATATGGAAAAACTGGTGAGAAAATACCAATGGGTTGAACGACTCAACAGTGACAATAAGGCAGAGACACAGCAGGAGGAGAGAAGTTTCAGATGGTATCACGACGACGACGGCATGGTTATTTTCCATGGCAAGCTGCCGGCGGAATCGGGTGCTATTGTCGTCAAGGCTTTGCAGGCCGCCTTCGAAGCGGTACATAACAGATCAATAGGGCCAGAGAAAGTGGCTGAGCGATTGAGTAAGGAAATTCCGCCGGCAGAGGAAACGCACCCGGAAGATGAGGGAGAAGAATGGGCCGTGGTTTACGAGTACACGGCTGATGAGAGCCATCACTCCTTTGTGGACCTGGAAACGGCCACCCATGCAGAGCCCGTGCTGGAAACGACTCCGCGGAGTCGTGCGGATGATTCCGAATCGGGACCAGACGCAGGACTGGCAAGTCCAAACCAAAAAAACGACTCCGCGGAGACGTTTTCGCGCATCGCGGTCGGTCTCAGGATCCTTGATGTTAATGCTCATGTCTCTAATAGAGGAAGGAGGCGACCGTTGACGTGTTGTTCATCGATGAAGCACGTTCGTCTTCATCAAGCTCATCCAACTTTTCCCCAATAAGTTGACTTGTCCTCCCTTTAGCTCTCCATCTGAGTTGGCTATGATAAATTCAACCCCTTCTGCCCTGGCTGCCAATTTGCCAGTTCGAGTTGGGCCGTTCCCAGACCCAGTGCACGAACCCACTTCGCAGCAGCGTCAATGGTTGCCCAGGACTTAATTGACCCTGCCAGCGTGGTAGCTGTATTTGCACCCGTGTTGGTAACGATTTCGACGTGTATTGCTGCACCGTCGGCAACGATCCTTACCTTTTTTACAGCGCCGGCTTCAACAAGGATCTGGACCATCTTTTTATTCATTAGCATCCCCATTGAACGGCAAGCCCTGCTGCTCGGGAATTGAGATTCCCACTTGCTTGCAGTGTTGTCGGATCAACATTTCAATCATGTTAGCGATGCTTCGATGTTCGCGATCGGCGGCCTCACGAATCGCCGCTTTGACAAACGGATCGACTCGGAGATTCATGGTGGTGGTCTTTTTGGGCGACATCAGATGCTGACACGCTACCTATACAATGTAACGCGTTTATAACGCAAATCTGTGGCCTTGTAAATACAAAGCCATGAAAGACTTTGAAACCGGGCGTTGACGAGTGATCCGTAACGGGGTAGAAAGACAGAACTTTCTTCTACCATTGAGGATCAGCATGTCACTCAATATCAAGAGCAGCGAGGCGGACCGCCTTGTCGAGGCAGTGGCCAAGTTGACTGGGGAGAGCAAGACTCAGGCGGTAATTGAGTCGCTTCGTCAACGCCTTGAGCGTGAGAAGCAGGTGCGCGACAGGAAGGTACTCGCCGCTGACCTGATGGCGATCGGACAGAAATGCGCTGCCCATGCTCGACGCGACGCAACTGAGCACGGGGCATTGTTGTATGACGAAAAGGGAATGCCACGATGATCCTGGATACCTCTGCCCTGTTGGCCATTCTGTATGTGGAGGAAGATGCAGAGCGCTTTGCAGAAGCACTGGCAGCATCCGAACAGCGATTGATGTCAGCTGCGAATTATTTGGAGGCCGGAATCGTTGTTGACAGCCAACGGGGTGCGGCAGCAGGTAGACAATTGGACGCGTTGATGTCTCGGGCTAGCATTGGAGTGGAGGCCGTGACGCGAGAACAGGCAGATATTGCTCGTCAGGCTTATCTCGATTTTGGCAAAGGCAATCATCCGGCTGGACTCAATTTCGGCGACTGTTTCGCCTACGCGTTGGCCAAAGCCAAGGGCTTGCCTCTGCTGTTTAAAGGTGACGATTTCAGCAAAACCGATGTCACATCAGTGCTGAACTGAGAAAAAGAAAGCGACACAGAGGCACGTGTAAGGGGATTTGGGGATTTGGGGACAGTTTACCTAATTCTCAGGAGGAATTAAGTAAACTGTCCCCAAATCCCCCATGTTTGATCAACCAGGATAAGAGACATGACACTGCCAACGCCACTTAGATTCATGGGCGCGCCGGGATCGCCCTACACCCGCAAGATGTTGTCGCTACTCAGATTCAGGCACATTCCCTATCAACTGTTGATCGGAGATCAGTCCGTGCAGATCGGCCTGCCCAAACCGAAGGTGAGCCTGCTGCCCACCTTCTACCTGCCTAACGATAAAGGTGAGGTCGAAGCGGTCGTGGATTCAACTCCGCTAATTCGTCGCTTCGAGGCGGAGTTCAGCGAAAGATCGGTCATCCCGCAGGACCCGGTGATGACGTTTCTGAATTATCTACTGGAAGACTACGGTGATGAGTGGCTGACCAAGGCGATGTTTCACTACCGCTGGTATTACGATGACGATATCGACAAGGCAGGCAAGATCCTGCCGCGATGGCGCAATTTGTCCACGCCCGATGAAAGCCTGGTTGCCATGAGCAAGATGGTTTCCGAGCGGCAGATCGCGCGCCTTTACGTGGTGGGATCTAACGACATTACCGCGCCGGTGATCGAGGACAGCTACCACCGTTTTCTGGCCATCTTCGATAGAGTGATCCAGAAGCAACCGTTCCTGATGGGCCAACGACCGGGATCAGCGGATTTCGCCTTCTACGCTCAACTCACTCAACTTGCGAAATTCGACCCCACGCCCGCTCAAATCTGTCTCGAGAAAGCGCCCAGAATCTATGCCTGGACCGATGTAGTGGATGACCTGTCGGGTAACGCCGCGAGTGAAGATGGCTGGCTGACGAGGGAACAGGCGAAGAGTGTGCTGGGTGACCTTCTGGCGGAAGTGGGACGGGTTTATGTACCGGCCATGATCGCCAACGCCGAGGCATTGATGGCGGGTCGCAATCAGATGGAAACCAGCATCGACGGCAAGCCCTGGATTCAACCGGCCTTTCCCTACCAGGGCAAGTGCCTGCAGTGGGTTCGCCAAGAGTATGCAGCCCTCGAGGATGAAGAGCGCAGTGTGGTGGATGAGATCCTCGCCGGGACCGGTTGTCAGGAGTTGTTTAGGTAGACCTAGATACCTGGATCGAATGCAACGAAAAGGCCTCGAGTCAGGGCGTTAGTCCCTTCAGTTTCTGATTGTCAGCAGCGCTGGCTTTGTGATTGATTCTGCTGACGACCCCGGCGAGTGTCCGTATCGACTCCGGCAATGCGGTGTCTTTACTCATCTCGGTCAGTTTCTGTTTATCGCTCGAGGTCGGCTGGTGCTTGATGTTCAGAACTGCACTGGCGATCACCTGTTCTGCTGCATCGCTGTCAGTGGATTTGGCGATCTGCTCAAGTTTGATTTTGTCGTCATCCGACGGATAATGATTCAGCTTCATGACGATATTTGCCATGGTTGTGACCGCGCTGTCGTCAGCAAACACAGTTCCGATATTTGCGAGGGCAGAGAGTAAAAGCAAGGATCCGAGAATTGTTTTGGTGCCCACCGAAGATCTCCTCTGGGAAAATAACCCTTTGTTGACAAAGGTTTAAACCTTTGGTTCTTCTGGATATGACCGGATTCCTCGACCGAATATTCCTCCGGTTAATCACGCATCAGAAAGATCACGGCATCTTCAACACCCGGTTTCGGTACTGAGCAGGCGTCTCTATCGCTACACCCATATCCACCCTCAGAAGATCACGATCACCCGTGACCAGCACTTGAGCTGTTCCCTGTAAAGCCAGATCGACGAATTTCTGATCGTCTTTATCCTGGCACTGCGGGGAAGCATTCCCGGGTATCACTGCAATGGGTTCGGTATACGGCAAATAGTCGCTCAGCAAGGCTTCGATTTCACTCAACTCCAGCCGAAATTTGGCATAGGACAGGACACGAATAATCTCATCGGCGGTTTCTCTTGAGGTCAATGGCGTGACTTCACCGCTCTGCCAATGAACGCGCAACCAGCTTAGTCGGCCTTTTGAAAAAAGTAGCGCTGAAACCACTACATTCGTGTCGAACACGACCCGCATCAAGAAATTCCACGGGCATGTTTGATGGCATCCTCCAGGTCGCTTGCCTGGATACCCAGGGATTCCAGCTTAGCCCTTACTTTGTCTGCCTGGTTGGTCCGCACAGGGTCGAGAATGATGTGGCCATCTTGACTGGTAATTTCAAAGTAATCGATGCCCGGAAATTTCGAAATGATGGCTTTGGGAAGGGTAATCTGATTCTTACTGGTTCTTTTTGCAAGCACGTCGATATTCCTTTTAATAGTATATTCTTATTGTAAGAATATAAGGAATCAATGCAAGCGTGCACTTTCGCGATCGCGCCATCAAAAGGACCTGGGCATTTTCAGTACATGTTCACCGATATAGCTCAATATCAGGTTGGTCGAGATGGGAGCGATCTGGTACAGGCGCGTTTCCCTGAATTTCCTCTCGATGTGGTATTCCTTGGCGAATGCGAAGCCGCCATGGGTTTGCATGCAGACGTCGCCCGCGTGCCAGGAAGCTTCCGACGCCAGCATCTTGGCCATGTTGGCTTCGGCGCCGCAGGGCTCGCCCGCATCGAACATTTGTGCCGCCTTTTCCACCATCAGCGATGCCGCTTCGACTTCAGCATAGCAGCGGGCGATGGGGAACTGGATGCCCTGGTTCTGACCGATCGGTCGGTCGAACACGACACGCTCAGTAGCATAGGTGCTGGCTTTGTCGATGAAGTACTTGCCGTCACCGACACATTCCGCACCAATCAGAATTCTCTCCGCGTTCATGCCGTCCAGGATGACTCTGAATCCCCTGCCCTCTTCCCCCAGCAGATTGTCGGCAGGTATGCGCAAATTATCAAAAAACAGCTCGCAGGCATGATGATTGATCATGGCTTCGATCGGCGAAATGGTGAGGCCGTTAGCCATCGCTGCCTTGACGTCGACGATAAACGCGCTCAACCCTTCCGTCTTTCTTGCCACTTCCTCTTTCGGCGTAGTTCTGGCTAACAACACCATTAAGTCTGTGTGCTCGATGCGGCTGATCCACACTTTCTGACCGTTGATCACGTAGCTGTCACCATCACGCTCAGCGAATGTTTTAAGGCTGGTTGTATCTGTTCCCGTGGTGGGTTCCGTTACACCAAAGCTCTGCAGGCGCAGTTCGCCAGAGGCAATTTTGGGCAGGTAGGTCTTTTTCTGCTCTTCACTGCCATGGCGCAGAACCGAACCCATTACATACATCTGCGCGTGGCAAGCCCCAGCATGGGCACCGGATCGACACACCTCCTCCATCACTGCCGAGGCTTCGATAACTCCCAGCCCTGCTCCGCCATACTCCTCGGGGATCAGCACGGTGAGGAATCCTGAGGTCGTCAGCTCTTTAACGAATTCAGTGGGATAGCCACGAGTGCGATCCAATTCCAGCCAGTAATCTTCACCGTATTTCTGACAGAGCTGTCTCACCGAACTCCTGATTTCAAGGATCTCTTTGCTTTCGGACATGGCTGGTTCCCTTGCTGATGGCGTAGCTAAGGATGATACAGAAAAATTGACGAGCGGAACCGGGTACTGGAAAAAAAACCGCAGGGAGTTTAGATTGATGGCACTTTTCTCTTCACCATCGGGGAGCACAGCGTGGCTCAAATGTATAACTGGATTACGGATCCGCTCATCGCAGAGGGTATGAATCCCACGGTTGCAGCATTGATTGCCCAATCACTGATCATAATCGCGGTATTAATGTTGAGCTTTGCTGCGAATTTCGTGGCCAAGCGGATCATCCTGACCGGGATTGCAGAAGTGATCGCCAGAACCGAGACTCGATGGGACGACATATTACTGGAGCAACACGTATTCGACCGATTCTCCCACCTGGCTCCGGCACTGGTGATCTATGCCTGTACCGGATTTGCGTTTCCGGAACAGCAGAATCTGCAGGACTTTGTGGAACGCTTCGCCATCGCCTACATGATCCTGGTGGCGGCAGCCGTAACGGATGCCTTGCTGGACGGTGTGATAGAGATATACCGGACCCTGGACATATCCAAGACGAGACCGATTAAAACCTATATCCAGGTGGGTAAGCTCATCGTCTATCTAATCACCGGGATATTGGTACTGGCAACCCTGCTGGATCGGTCTCCCTGGGCTTTCCTGAGTGGATTGGGTGCGCTGACGGCAGTTATCATGCTGGTTTTCAAGGACACCATCATGGGTTTTGTAGCCAGTGTTCAGCTCATCAGCAACAATATGCTCAAGCGGGATGACTGGATCGAGATGCCCAGCTACGGTGCCGACGGTGAGGTAACCGACATCACCCTCAATACCGTTAAAGTTCAGAACTGGGACAAGACGATATCCACCATCCCCACCTATGCACTGATCGCGGGGACTTTCAAAAACTGGCAAGGCATGACCGACTCGAACGGACGCCGCATCAAACGTGCCATCATGATCAATATGCTCAGCATAAAGGTCTGCTCCGAGGAGTTACTGGACAGATTCGAACGGGTTCGTCTGATCGGCGGCTATGTAAAACAGAGACGGGCGGAACTGAGAGAGCACAACGCGGAATATGACATCGACGCGGATGTAAAGATCAATACCAAGGGGCTGACTAACGTCGGTATCTTCCGCAAGTATATAAAGGCTTACCTTGCTGAAAACCCGGATCTCACACAGCGTCCGGGTATGACGTTTCTGGTACGCCAGTTGCCACCGGGAGAGCACGGCCTGCCGATAGAGATCTATGTGTTTACCAATACTACCGAATGGGTCGCCTACGAGGACATCATGTCCGACATTTTTGATCACCTGCTGTCGGTAATTCAGGAGTTCGAATTGAGTGTTTTCCAGGTACCCACAGGGGCGGATTTTCGCGCTCTTCTTTCGCACGATTCTCAAATGGCAAGGGAGTAGACAACGTGGCTGATGAATCGCAAACAATCCTTACTGCAGAAATCATGTCTTATGTTGGCCGGCAGGGACCCATCCATAAAGGAGTCGTCAGCGAGATCGAGGCAGAGCGATATGCGACGGCGGTGGCCTTAGAAGAACCCCATTCACTATATGTGGACGCTGATGTAGCGAACAATTCACCCTTCAAAGGTAAGATCGCACCGTTTCACTTTTACAGTGTGCCTTTCAGCAGAATGCTGCACCATACACAACTTGGTGAAGATGGATTGGGCCGACCCAGAAAGGGAACGCGTGAAAGTGAATCCACGAGCTTGAATCCCCCCATTCCATTACCCCGAACGATGGCGGGAGGCACTGAGGTCGAATACATGCGTCCCATCAGGGCCGGTGAGGAACTCACCAGTCAAACCCGGCTAGCGGATATCGTGGAAAAACAGGGCAGGCAGGGGCCCCTCGTGTTTACCACCACCGAGACTGTCTATTGCGACTCGAAGGGTGAAGCGGTCGTTATCGTACGATCCAAAAGAATCAGCAGATAGGAGAAGCCAATGTCAGTCTACTGGGAAGACTTAAACGTGGGTGACGAGATCCCCGCTCTCGAAGCGGATATCAGCGCCACGCAGCTGTTTCAGATATCAGCGGTGACGGACAATCCCCACAGGATCCACTACGACAAGGAGTGGGCACTGCATGAAGGCTATCCGGAACGGGTGATTCACGGGCCGCTGCAGGGCGAGATGCTGTCACAGACACTGCAGGGCTGGCTTGGTACAACGGGTTGGCTGAGGCGCCTGGAATATTCAAATCGAGCCTATGCCGTGTTGGGTGAGCGTCTTACATGTAAGGCCAGGATTACGTCACTGACGAAAGACCAACGAAATCACTATGCCGAACTTGATTGCTGGGTTGAGAAGGACGATGGAACTGTGACTGCGCCGGGATCAGCCACAGTGGTACTGCCTACCCGTGAAAAAGATATTACAGTGGGTTGAGTCATCACGGAATAGAAACGAAATACAAGAAATTCAGTGATGGCTGCGGCAGCCATTAAAGGCAGCTTGCTGGCAATTGAATGATCTTGTCCGCCAACTTCTCGACGCGTTCTGAGTTGTTGACGACAAAACCAACAGGGCAATTATGTTCCTTGATAAAGGTGTTTAGGTGTCTCAGTTTTTTGGCCGAGGTCCTGAAGCCGGTTTTGATTTCAAATGGGATGAGCCCAAATTCACCCTCTACCACGAGGTCAATCTCGGCTTGGTGCTGTGTCCGATAGAAGTAGTATTGAAATGATTGTAAGCGAATCTTTAAGCTGTTGATCACCTGCTCAATGATAAAACTCTCCCAAATCTGCCCGAAGTTAGGGTGGTTCAGCCAAGCATCCTGACTGTAAATATTGAGCAAACCACATACCAAGCCGCTGTCCCTAAAATGCCCCTTAGGCATCTTTATTACACGTTTGCGCCTGTTGCTCTGGAAACTGGGTAACGATCGCCATAAGAAAGTACCCTCGGCAATCTCCAGGTATTTCTTGATTGTGGGCTGCGAAACATCCAGGGATCTGGCGAATTGGCTGGCATTGATGAGTTGCCCCGAGCTGGTTGCCAGCATTCGAATAAAGCGGCGATAAACAGCCAGTTGCAGATTGGGAAACAGCGCACGGATATCCCTGTCGATGTAAGTGCGAATGTAGTTGTCCATCCACTGATGATGAAAGATTGCATCCTGTCGCTTAAGGTAGTGTTCCGGGTAACCGCCGTTGAATGACAGATCAAACAGTTGTGCTCTTGTATATCTGGGCTTTAGACCTGCGATGGCATCTAAATCCTGTTCAATGAGCAATGAATAGAAGGGAGAGGGCTGCAAGCCGAGAGCATCTTCGAAGGTCAACGGGTTGAGTTCATAGATCGCGATCCGTCCTGCCAGAGATTCGCTGATGTTTTTTAACAAGGTGGGTGAACTGCTGCCACTGATCAGATATTGCCCGGCTTGGCTGCGATTCCTGTCCACAGCCACCCTGATCCCTTTAAAGAGTGCATCGGAGAGCTGTGCCTCATCCAGGCTGATTGGTGCTGGATTCTGCGCTAGAAAGAATTCCACATCCTCTTCAATGAGATCTAAATGGCGGACATTTTCCAGATCGAACTGTCTGACCGCAGGCCAGATTTTCTGAATCAGCGTGGACTTCCCCACCTGTCGAGCACCAATTACAG
>Ga0187833_10000086_pt1 | contig 91249 bp, 89 predicted proteins | sample ETNtaG_37_FD_167968 | JGI IMG/M metagenome (GOLD analysis project Ga0187833, IMG submission 167968) | Marine microbial and viral communities from oxygen minimum zone, Eastern Pacific Ocean - ETNP2014_SV_400_PacBio MetaG (Illumina Assembly) | ecosystem: Environmental > Aquatic > Marine > Hypoxic... | reverse complement strand
TTAATATTTTTTTTGGATGCTGCAGATCTGGCGAATCGGTGTGTGGCATTACCGTTCGACGGCTCGACGGAGAGTCAGTGGGCGTCGCTTCCTTCTCTCAGGAGAGAAGGCCAGATATGTGCTGAGTTCATCGAAGGACTGAGGATTGACTCGGTTGCTGCCTGAAATGTTCAATGCCGCCGCTCTCGCGTCCCCGTCCTCGGCACCTGCGTCGCTCGGAAAATGAGATGGGCCGCTATTCCGCCGTTGGAATAATCGGCAGAACAATCCTCGATGCGTGGTTCGCTCCGGTGTGGATTGTGTTGTCAGCTTTGATCATCTTCGCGTGACGCCCGACCGGTTCGCCCGTGTTCGGATTCACGTCGAAGCGCGGAAAATTCGAACTCGAGACGTCGAGTCGAATTCGATGGCCCTTCTTGAATACGTTCGAAATCGGCCAGAGCTGTATCGAAATCTCGACAGGTTCACCCGGGCTCATCATTTTCGGTTTCGTCCATGAATCCCGATACCTGGCACGCAAAATCGTGTCCGTCAGGTTGAGATGGTAACCCTCGGGGTAGTCATCACTTGCCGGGTATACGTCGATCAACTTCACCGTGAAATCGGTGTCGAATGCAGTCGACGAAACCCACAGCTTGATCATCACGTCACCCGTTACCTCGGTATCGTCTTCGAGCCGATCGGTTTCGAACGTAAGAACATCGTCACGATCTTTCAGCAGCTGGTACGGCTTCTCTGCACCGACCCATTCGGGACCCTCTTTCTGGTGAAAGCCACCAGCGGCGATGACTTCGCTCAGATTGATTCGGGCTAGCGTCCATTGATCGAGAAATTCGGGCACATCGTCAAGCGCCGGTCCGCCGTCTTCGGGGGCAGTGATTTTGAACATTCCAACTAGCTGACCACCGATGGTGGGAACCGGGTTTTCAGGATCGTACGTATAGGTAATGGAGCTCTCGTCTTCCATAGTCTCGAACGAATCAAGTGATCCATCATCGTGGAGGTAGAGCGTCTGGAGCTGCGCCCGTTCGAGGGGCCATTCCGACTCGTTACGCCAGTACCCACCGTGATCCAGATGCCCCTCGGGTGTCTTCGTACCATCGCCTGTTCCCAGAATATAAATGCGCACCGGCGAGTCGTTGTCGGGCGCGGCGTAACCCTTCAGGTGCTGATCGAAAAAAGCAACGCGTTCGAGGTTGTATATTTCGCTGCCCCAGACACTGTCTCGTCCGGTGTCGACATCTCCATGCCACTGACCAGTGGCTCTTGTTCCGCCGTGTCACCAGGCTCCAAGAACAAGTCGACTCGGCGATTTATTTAGGCGATTCATTTCGACGAAGTAGTTTGCAGTCGCGCCGACGAAATTGTCGTACCAACCACAGGAAACAGTGATCGGTACATCTGCGTGCTGACCGTCCGCAATGAACGGCTCCTGGTTTGCCGCTTCCTGCGCCCACCACTCGTCATACTCGCCACGATAGTAGTAGTCGAACACTGTCTTCTCAAGATCTGGTGCCACTCGCAGCGCAGTCTCGCCGGGTTTTAAGGGGAATCTCTGGATCCAGTCCCCCATATCTCGCATTGCATCGAGGATGATTTTCGCTTTTTCGAGATCGTCGCCGCTGTCGTGGCTGTCAAGGGCGTGGAGATGTGCCGCTCCGAACATCTGGAGGGACATCGCACCGCCTTCACGTGCCTCGTGTCGGTAGATGTCGGTGGGGCCAGCTTCTACCCACATGGCTGCCAAGTGTGGCGGCTTTCGTAGTGCTAGCTGTGTTTGTGTGATGGCGCGATGAGATGATCCGAGCGTTCCGACCTTGCCCGAGCACCAGTCTTGCTCAGCAAGCCACTCAACGGTGTCGTATCCGTCATCCCCTTCCCACGGATTAATCGTGTGGTAGTAGTGTCCGTCGCCTTCGGATCGGAAGCGTGATCGCAAATCTTGCACGACGAAAGCGTAGCCACGGCGGACGTAGTAGGGGATGACATCGTCCCACTCAGGAGCGGTCTTGTCGTAAGACGTTCGCACGAGAAGTGCTGGAACTTTTTCGCTTGCGTCGACCACACGACCATCGCCGTGACATGGTAAAAAAATATCGGTGGCGAGTCGTATGCCGTCGCGCATCGGCATCATCACGTCACGAATGGCATGGACGCCGTAAAGAGGTTGGGAGGAAGTTTGTGCAGGAGATGTCATTGTGAGCGAGTTTATTCGCTTGGCGAGGGTACGTCACGTCGTGGTGGTCAGATGAGTTGGTCAATCTGCATATCAGCGATTGGCTGGTAATGGAAGTTACTTTTACCTTTTTTCCGTTCAGCTCGATTGAAGAAATCAAGGATGATGAACAGCACGATCATGGCGATCACAAACCCGATACCAAATATCTTCAATCGGGAGCTGGGAGACTCACCCATTCTATGACCCACGCCTTCAGCTGAGAAGCCGACTTTAGCGTTGCGGATTCTTTCGCGACGGGATGCATACGGGTGGTAGTGATCCGGTCGGCGCTTCGGAGTTGTCATTTCTCATCACCTCACCGGAGGTCATAAAGGTGGTGACGATCGTCACTAGAACAGTGACTGTGAAAAAAGAAAATTCCGTCGACAGTGATCTTGTAGCGACGCGATTCTGGTGCATCTCCGATGGAGCCGTGAGCTCCGCCTACGATTGATGATTTCGCTGTCGTATCGCGCAAGTTGTCATGCGCTTGTGACTGGCTCGACGCATCCGGCCGGTTCGGCTCTGGGCGATTATTTTGAGTTGACATGCCCAGAGGTTACTACTACAACGCAGAACGTTTGCAGGATAACTGTTTGCCGTCGATTCCAAGTCAGCACCCGACTCGCAATAGGAGTAAGCTGCTGCCCGAGATTTCATGTGCGCAAACTCAGTGCTAGTCAGGAGAATAAGAATGACCTTCAAAGTCGTCATCACTATGTACAACCGCGAACCAAGCGAACTCACGACGAATGTGATTCGTGAGGCGGGAATCGATGTTGAGTACATTCCAGCTCGAACTGAGAACGAAGTGATTACGGCTGCAAATGACGCCGATGTACTGCTGGTTGGTACCGTGCCGCATACCACGCGCAAAGTGCTTGAAGCTCTGCCTAAGTTGAAGATGATTGGACGATCGGGAGTCGGTGTTGATTCTATCAATCTCGACGCAGCAACCGAGCTCGGAATTTGCGCAACGAATACTCCGGGGATCAATACTTCTGAGGTCGCAGATCACGCAATGGCAATGCTGCTTTCGATCACTCGCCAGATAGTCGAACAGAATGCTGCGCTAAAAGCTGGTGCGTGGTCTGATCGACCAGCGGAAGTAGATGCGTTGCGAGGTAAGTTGCGACGAATCGCAGGCAACACCGTCGGGATCTTTGGGCTCGGCAGCATTGGTAAAGGATTTGCGAATCGTGTCCGTGGTTTTGGACCAGGAAAAATCATTGCGTACGATCCCTATGTGCCGCAGACCGTTGCCGATCTGGTGGGAGTGCATATGGTCGATTTCGACACGCTACTTGACGAGTCGGACTATCTCACCGTTCATTCACCAGCTACTGCTGAGACGAACGAGATATTCAACATCAACGCTTTCAAGAAAATGAAACCGACTGCGGTTTTCATTAACTGTGCACGTGGTCCGATAGTAGACGAGGCTGGTCTTCAGGAAGCACTTGAAACCAATTTAATCTACGCGGCAGGAATTGACGTCACTAAGATCGAGCCGCTCGACGCAGAAAGTCCGCTGCTCAAGCTCGACAATCTGACGATTAGCCCACACGTCGCTGGAACGTCTGAAATCAGCGGAATCGTTGGCGCAACCCGATGGGGTGAGAACGCCGTTAACATCCTCACTGGCAAGCCACTGCACGGACTCGGTAACCCTGAGGTCGTAAAGCGAATCGCCGTGATGCGGGCACAAGGCCCAAGCCGCTGGGATGGTATCCCTGATCCGGTGACTGAGGCATGGAGTTAGAAAGCTCTAGTCCTCGCCCAATTTCCCGACTCCGGTGGAGGGATATTCGGCGAGGTAGAGGTGATGTGAGACGCCCCTCTCAGAGCATGTGCAGGGGGGCGATGGCTGGCGATATCGTTTCTTGGCGTGTGACTGAGCAGCGCGTCCCAATCCCAGACCCCTCGGCTTCGGATGCACTCCGCTCGGGACACAGGACAAGTAGCCTACCGATCGGTCGCCACCCAGACGCGTTTGCCGTCGGTGGGACTGCGATTGTTCCACGGTCGCGTGTGACGAGAATAGTTTTTAATCCCGGTATAGGAATTGCCTGTTGGAGTGGGATCGCTGCTGACGGTGCGACTGAAACTGGATGCATTGATCGATCATTCACAGGAGTCGGGTGGTCCCGAAATGCACACGTTCTACGAAGCATTTATGGCTTCGAACTATGTGCAAGTAATAATCGAACAGCATATGTCATCAATCGCGGACATTGTCGAGGCTGTTCTGGCTATGCGTGTGAATGAAGGCTTTGTCGTGATTACGTAAACACTTCGAGTCTGGCTCTGTTGGTGATGCAGATATTGATGAACTCATCCCCCGACCACGAGCACGCAGCGAACGAGCGCGGGCCTTAGATCAACTTGAGAGATGTGGTCAATCGCATCATCGCTCCCTAGCAGGGATGCCGACCTCAGCATAGAATTCCAGCCGAACTCTTTATCACCGACGTCAGTACCGAGTCGTCTGAATGACGATACGGCCGGAATCGAAAGCGCATCACGTTCAATGAAAATCGAGAAAATCGAAGTTACTACGTTTAAGTCGACCTCAAAGAAGGTCAGCGACACCGATGGCCACACCCATCCGGGACCGGAGCACGACACTACTGAGGCGCTGCTAACGATTACTGACGATAAAGGCAACTCTGGCTATTCGTTCGGCTCGCCCGAAGGACTTCGCCCCTACATCATTGAGAACTTCATAAAGAAAGTGTTCATGGGCGAAGACCCACGAGACCGTGAAAAGCTCTGGATCAACCTCGCAAAGTGGCAGCGTGGCTCAGGAGCCAACCTCTCGGATCGCTCGATGTCAGTTGCTGAAATGGCACTTTGGGATCTCGCCGGTCGAGCATCAAATACTCCGGTCTGGAAGATGCTTGGCGGCTACAGAGACAAAGTGCTGGCTTACGGATCGACTATGTGTGGCGACGAGATGGAGGGCGGTCTCGCTACCCCGGAGGACTATGCAAACTTCGCCGAGTGGATGGTTAACCGTGGCTATAAAGCGATCAAGCTCCACACGTGGATGCCTCCAGTAACGTGGGCACCGAGTGTGGAGATGGATATCAAGGCATGTGCCGCCGTTCGCGAAGCTGTTGGCCCCGACTTTCCGCTGATGCTCGATGCCAACCACTGGTACTCGCGTATGGATGCTTTGCGGCTCGGTAAGGGTATTCAGGATCTCAACTACTACTGGTACGAAGAGCCGATGGATGAGCACTCAACCGAGTCGTACCGCTGGCTCGCCGATCAATTGGAAATTCCGGTTATCGGACCCGAATACGCTTACGGCAAGCATCACACCCGAGCGGAGTGGATTGCGAGCAAGGCTTGCGACATCGTTCGAGTGGGTGTCGCCGACGTTGGCGGCATTGGGCCAAGTATGAAATGTGCTCACCTGGCTGAATCGTTCAACATGGACTGCGAAATCCATGGTGGTGGCGCAGGTAACCTCGCCGTTATCGGTGGAATTATGAACACCACCTGGTACGAGCGTGGATTGCTTCACCCGTTCATCGATCACGACGAAGTTCCGGGCCATCTGAACCGCATCGTCGATCCGATGGACGAAGACGGTTATATCCAGATGCCGGACCTACCGGGGCTTGGCGAAGATATCAATTTTGACTGCATCGCCGAGCGCACTGTTTCGACATACTAAATCGCTAACAACAGAGCAGGTGATTGGTCAAATATGTGCATTGATGCATAAATGGGTCTTGTTGCTTGCCCTGCCACTCGTATAATTGGCGACTGCTCACTCCTAAGTTAGAGTGATCGCGTACTAGAGTGCAGCTACTTATTTGAGTTGACACGCCCGCGCTATCTGCAATTTGCTGGAAAATTATTTTTCTTGCGGCAGAGGTTGCGGGCGTTGTTGCATATTAGGAGAAAAGTCATGGCGCAACAGACCTGGGCATTCCTCGGTGGGAAGCAAGTTCCCGATGAGGACGCGAAGGTAGGCGTCAAGACTCACGCTCTGCACTACGGCACGGCCGTATTCGAAGGCATTCGAGGCAACTGGAACCCGCGGCTCGGCAAGGTCGTGATTTTCCGCTTGGAAGAACATTACGAACGACTGCTTCGTGGTTGCCAAATCCTTCGAATCAACCTCCCTTACTCGGTCGATGATCTCTGTAAGATCACAACCGATCTACTTGAGAAGAACGGGTTCAGCGAAGATGTCTACATCCGTCCGTTGGCGTTCAAGGGGCAGGAACTGGTCGCCAACCTCAACTTGAACTCTCTCGATGATGAGTTCATGCTTGTGATACTGCCATTTGGCGAATACATCGACAACAGTCGACCCTTGAGGTGCCAGACGTCATCGTGGCGACGACCTATGGACTCATCGATGCCGACAGGTGTTAAGATTTCAGGTCTGTACACCACGAGCATCCTCGCTAAAACCGAGGCACTTGCTGCCGGATATGACGAAGCAATCCTGCTCAATCAGGACGGCTCGGTTTCTGAAGGGTCAGGCGAAAACCTGTTCATGATCCGAGACGGCGTGATCAGCACGCCGTCTGAGACCGACAATTGCCTGCTGGGAATCACTCGTGACTCCGTTATTCAACTGGCGAAAGACGAACTTGGCCTTGAAGTCGTTCAACGGCACATCCACCGTTCCGAGCTATATCTCGCCGATGAAGTGTTCCTAACAGGCACAGCAGCTCACCTCACTTCGGTTGGGGAGTTGGATAATCGTAATATCGGTAATGGTGAAACCGGTCCAATAACCAAGCAGCTTCAAGATCTGTATTTCACAACGGTTGTAGGCGATAACGATGAATACGGTGATTGGTGCACCATGGTTACATCCTCGGGCGGATAGTCTAGGCCACGCCGAAGCGATAATTCCGCCGCCTGAAGTAAGGACGAATAAGTGAATACCGACCCTGACGTGGTATGGGAATTGTTTGCAGGTCACTACTTTATGTTCGCATTTCTCGCAAGCCTTGGGGTGCTTCAGGTCGCCGTTTCGAATGTCGGCACTCGCGGTCTCTGGCTAACGCCTCACGCCGGTATGACTCGCTGGCTCGGTATCGCTTTCGTCTTGACCGGAATCGCAGTCTTCTTCCTGCAACCACTGTGGGTGGATGGGCCGTGGGCTGCCGGGAGCGTCGAAGCCGATTCGCTGACTCGAAGTTGGGGTAAAGCCAGTTGGAGCGAACTGGCCGGTGCTCGAAACGTTAACGATATTCATGGTGGGCTCGATGGAATCAAGCAGGCGATGTGGTTCTCATTAGGAGCAATTGCTGCATTCGCAGTATCGGCGGTTGTCGGAACGCTGAGCGTCAACATTTTCGCCAGCGCAGAAAACTCTGGGGACGGTGATCAGACCGATTCTGAAGCGAATGGTCTTGCCGGACTAGAAAGCCGTTCGTATATCGAAAACCTTCCGGGTTCATTTGCTAACTTTCGGGCAGATATCGGTGGAGTTTGGCGAAGCGGTCTTGTTAAGGCTGATCGCTGGAGCCTGATGAACGTGCTGTTTGGTCGGGGCGGATCGTCAGAATGAACTCCATCGATGCCAACATCGTTATCTGGCTGAACGCTCTCTCCGGGAACGTAAAGTTGTTCGATGACCTAATTCGAGTTGTCGCCAGCGACTACCTGATGCCAATGGTCTTTTCACTTGCAATGTTCGGCCTGTGGTTCTCAGGCAAGAATCCCGCCGAACGAGTCAGGTATCAGCTAACTATGCTGGTCGGCATCAGTGCCTTGTCGATTTCGAACGTTGTCGTGTGGCTATTCAACATCATCTGGGATCGTCCTCGTCCTTTTGTGGAGCATGGTGACCAGCTAAATCTGCTGTTTTACCCACCGACCGATCCCTCTTTCCCGGCGAATCCTGTGGCGGTCGGCTTTGCGACAGCGACCGCCGCGTGGACAATCAACCGGAAGTTCGGATGGTGGATGTTTGCAGCGGCTGCCGTTTATGGGTGTTCCCGGTTGTACGCCGGAGTTTTTTATCCGTCGGACATCATCGGTGGAGCGATCGTTGGTGTGGCGGTCTACGGATTCACAAGCTATCTCAGGCGATTCCTTGAACCGCTCATCACGGGATTTGTGCGGCTTATCCGCGGCTTATCAGCCGCCTAGCTCAGCGAAAAGGGCGCAGCCAGCGTCGGCGTATTCGATCTGAGACCGGATTGTTGATTTCGATGTTCTGCATCCGCATCCAACTTCGTCGCAGGCGCCTTCTTGTGATCCGCTCCAGCTGCGGTGCACGTCCTCCGAGAAGCATGTCAGGATTGGTTTCGAACAGATTGATAGCTTCTCGCTCGCCAACCAGACCAGAAACAGCATCGAATGCAGAGCTGAGATTCGGTGATCTCGGAGATCGTTCGCTGTGCATTTCTGACGAAACAGCGTGGGTTATTCCACGCTGAATGAATCCTTCCGCTGCTCGACGAGCACTGCTTCCGTTCATGCCGGTCAGGCTACCGGCAGCAACTTGAACGATCACGCCATCATCAACCAATCGCTGCAGTCGTTTCGGATCCCTCTGGAACTCGATGTTCCGTTCCGGATGAGCCAAGACAGGCACAAGGCGCTGAATAAGCAGCCGGCCCAGCACGTCTTCAGCGTTGGTCGGCAACCGGTTGAACGGAGGTTCGACCAACAGGAACCTCGTTTGGTTGAGCGTTATCGCACTTTCTGAGTTATCCAGATCCTGAAGCGAAGTATCCAGGCGGTATGACATGCCGGTGAATATGCGGACGGATGGAGAGTTTCTGCGCACCGCTTCAATTTGTAACGCGGCATTCAGGGTATCGGCGAGTTCTCGAACAATCCGACCTGACTGATGCTCCAACTCCATGTCTCGATAATGAGGTGTGGCAACTATTACAGACGTCCCGTCATGTGCCGCCATGCGCGCTATCGCAAGGCTTTCCTCGACAGTGGCGGGACCATCATCCAGTCCTGGCAATATGTGGGCGTGAATATCGACTCGAGGCATTTCGCTATTTATTCTCCGAACGTAGGTTCATGGAAACGCTCTACGTACGTGCTGTCAATCGACGGAACTGCTCACCGTATTTGAAATCGTAACCCTTTGCAGCCTCGGTGTGTCGGTCGCGCATCCGATTATCCATATCTGATCCGAACGACAATCCCGGGAGTTGACTTGCATGCTTCGCTAATGCCTCGATCTTCATGTCGACAGAATCTGAAACATCGACAAGTACATCTGGATGATCCGTACCCCAGAAGAGCAGATGTTTGACCTTGTATGGCTCGATGCCATCAACAAGTTGTTCAGGGAAGTGCAGATGGTCACGAGCGTAGGGATAGATCGCATCTTGAACAGTGATGCCAACGTGTCGGTGGTCCCGGTGCTGGAATCCGTTCACCCGGTGCTGGTCATGTGTAAACACCACCTCGGGTCGATACTTACGCAAGGCATGCACAATTTCGCCGAGGAATGTTCGATCTGCTTCTAGTTCGCCATCAGGGTGGTCAAGAACGACGATGTCGCCGACACCGGTGGCATCGGCTGCAGCTCTTTGCTCAGCCGCTCGAATTTCCACGATTCGTTCGGAAGTCATATCGGTATCGTTGCTACCACTGCTACCTGTGGTGCACTGAACAAAAGTTATCTCGCAACCCTGCGACGCCCAGAGTGCTGCCGTAGCCCCCGCTCCAATTTCGGCATCGTCAGGATGGGCGAATATCACCATTGCTCGCTCTGGAACTTCGTCGATCACTTCGAATTTTGCCATCTGGTTTGGTGTCGAAAATGGATAGGTCATAGATTCTCCCGACAGGGGTAAACAGGCCTGTGAATTACGTCAGCGTGGCATGCGAGACATCCAATCATAACGAGGAACCACGATTTATCGATTTTTCTAGAAAATATGCGGCGAATATCCGAGACCAGATATAGACTTAACGCTGGGCCTGAATCTGGCTCTGAATTTCTTAGTTAATCGACCGTTCGCAAACAGTATTAACGCGCCAGGCGCAGCAAAACGTTGTATCGGAGACTCCATGTCGGCAATCGCCAACTTTGATCCTGAAATCGCGCAGGTAATAGAAAACGAACAGCGACGTCAACGAGATCAACTGGTGATGATCGCATCGGAAAACTACACTAGTTCGGCGGTTCTTGAAACAGGTGGTTCGGTACTGACCAATAAGTATGCAGAGGGCTACCCGGGTCGACGCTACTACGCCGGTTGCGAAAATGTCGATGTAAGCGAACAGCTAGCAATCGACCGTGCGAAAGAGCTGTTCGGTGCTGAGCACGCGAACGTGCAACCCCATTCAGGTTCACAGGCAAACATGGCTGCCTTTTTCGCACTTGCCAACCCCGGCGATCGGATCATGGCGATGTCGCTCGATCACGGTGGACATTTGACCCACGGATCACCGGTAAATTTCTCAGGCAAGTTGTACGAATTCGATCATTATGGTGTTGATCCTGACACCGAAGCATTGGACTACGACGCGGTTTTAAAACAGGCGGAGGAGTTCAGACCAGCGATCATTATTGCCGGCTACACCGCCTATTCGATGACGATAGATTTTAAGCGATTTCGCGAAATCGCCGACGAAGTCGGTGCCTCGTTGCTTGTCGATATGGCTCACATCGCTGGTTTGATCGCTGGCGGAGCTCATCCTTCACCGATCGAGTACGCCGATATCGTCACCAGCACCACTCACAAGACACTGCGCGGTCCTCGTGGAGCGATGGCACTAACGAAGAACGAACTACGCCGTAAGTACAACTCGGCCGTATTTCCGAACATGCAGGGTGGCCCGATGGAACATGCGATCGCAGGCAAGGCTGTTGCCTACAAAGAGGCGATGCAACCCGAATTTAAGATCTACGCCCATCAGGTAATACAGAACTCGAAAGCGCTGGCAAGTAGTCTGGCTGCGGGTGGTCTGCGAATTGTCGCAGGAGGTACCGAGAACCACATGATGCTGGTCGACACTCGGCCAATCGGCCTTACTGGTCGAGACACCGAAGTGGCACTGATCGCCTCAGGCTTGGTGGTCAACAAGAACACTATTCCGTTCGATCCTGAACCACCGATGGTTACTTCTGGGATTCGAATCGGTACTTCCGCTCTGACATCGCGTGAACTGGACGTAACCGACATGGAGAACGTTGCCGGCTACATTTTGGAAGCTTTGAAAGCGCACGATGACGAATCGGCGCTCTCAAAACTCGGATCTGAAGTGGCAAAATTTGCTTCGAAATTCCCGGTGCCGGGACTCGACTCTTAAGCCCTTAACCCCGGAAATGTGACAACTGATTTGGAACCGGCCAGCAGTACTGTGAAAATTGGGACTGACGAGTCGGATTCGCGTGATAGACTGAATCGGTTTCGCGCAAATTTAGAAGAACACGGTGGATCGTTGAGAAAGTACGAATTAGTTTGGATTCTTGGTAGTGATGCTGGCGAAGAGCAGGCTAACGAGTCCATAGAGAAAATCAGTTCGCTTGTTGCCAATGCCGGTGGTGAACTTGCAGGCACCGATATTTGGGGCAAGCGCACGCTCGCTTACCCAATTCAGAAGAACACTGAGGGTTACTACCTTCAGGCGAACTTCGAAATCGATGGTGAAAAGGCTCCTGATCTCGACCGAGAGCTAGGTGCCGATCAATCGATCATTCGGCATCTCCTCGTTCGTGACTCGATCAAACCGGTTGCTGTCGCTGACGAGCCGAGTAGAGTTTGACGCAGGTTAGTCAAACACGGATGAATTTCAATTGAGTCTTAACCAGATACTCCTCATAGGCCGGGCAGGTAACGATCCAGAAATGCGTTACACGCCAAGCGGCACACCTGTTACAAATTTCAGCCTTGCTGTTAACAACAACAGGCGTGACCAAAACGGTGAGTGGACAGAAGAAACTGAGTGGTTCCGAGTAACAGCATGGGAACGTCAGGCGGAATCGGTGAATCAGTATCTGGCTAAAGGGCGCCGAGTATTCGTTGACGGTCGATTGTCGACACGTCAGTACACGAGTAGCTCGGGTGAAGCCCGCACATCACTGGAAGTGCGAGCATTCAAAATAGTTTTCCTTGATTCACCTAGCGGTGAATCGTCGGGAGCCGGTGCACCACCGGAAAGCCAATCTTATTCAGCAGGCCCTTCAGCCCCATCGGGCCAGCAGGCACCTGCTGCAAATAACCCATCTGAAGACGTGGAGGAACTGCCCTGGTAGCAATTCCCATGTGGAATGAGTTTGGCGAGTTGCTGAGTGATTCCACTGTCCTTTCCGCGAGGTAAAAATGACAACCCCCCGAACAACTCAAGGCGGTAGACGTCCACCATTCCGACGCGGAGGGCGTCGTCGTCGCCAGTGCGTCTGCAAAGAAGGCACCGTCGATTACAAGAATGTTTCAAGCATCCGCAGGTTTATTACCGATCGCGGACGAATTGAGGCTGGTAAGAAATCTGGCAACTGCGCAAAATGCCAGAGAGCTCTTACCATCGCTATCAAACGTGCTCGACATCTGGCTCTGCTCCCATACGCCCCAGAACACCTTCGGGTGACCGGTACTGTATCGGCGGACAAGATCTCCGACGAAGAAGAAGAGACACCTGCTGAAGAGGTAGCGGGGAAAGCCGAAGCAAAGGAATCAACCGATACCGCAGCCGCGACAGAGGAAGCTCCTGCAGCCGAGGTTGTCGAGGAAGCGACCGGCGAAGTAGCCGAAGAGACTGTTGAAGAAGTGGAAGAATCGGAAAAAGAAGAAACCGAATCAGCTACTGAAAACGTTTCAACTGATGAAGCTCCTGAAACCGAAGAGACAGACGACGACAGTTCTGACGAAGAAGACAAGTAGTCTCTTCTAGCTGTCAGTTCAACGTTGGTAAGGCCGGAAATACGTTCCGAATGTGATTGTTCCGGCCGCAGCACTGGCAAACGCCGAAAATGTCCACCGAAGACACAAGCGAAGACCGTAACGAAAGCCAAGATCAACCGGTAGTCGAAACACCGATTCCCGACTACGCGGCCGGACAACGCAGCATCACGGTACGGGGCGGTAAAACGCGTCGTCAGATGGTGGTCGACAAGCAATCGAAGCAACGGAAAGCCCGTCCGTTCATTATCGTTGCAGTGATCGTCCTGATCGGTCTGCTCGCAATTCCTGTATACGCGTATTTCCAGAACTACGTGTTTCCACCTCGTGAATTGGCGTTGAGGGTTGAGGGCACCAAATACACCCAAGGTGACGTGGTCAACTTCATTCGCTTCAACCAGCGCATGAGCGAGCAACTTGGTGTTCCATTCGAAGTCGGAAACTCGTTGTTCGAAGCCCTGCAAACCTTGCAGGAAAACGAACTGGCATTCCAGTTGGCTCCGAAACACGGAATTACGGTTACACCGGGAGAAGTAGACGAACGACTGGATTCCATTCTTGGTTTCGTTGCTGTAACGGTCGCTGAGCGTGAATCCAAGGAATACAAAGACAACGTCGAAGAGGCCAAACGGCAGTTCATTCACCGGATCGGCCTGGACGAAGATGTATTCCGGGATTTCATCCGGAAGAGCATGTTCAAAGAGCGACTTCGAACTGTAGTCGCCGACACGATTCCGCGTGTTCAGGCGCAGGTCCATTTGTACGAAATTGTTAGCCTCTACAACAATCCAGAAGAACGCCGAGCTATCGAACGCGATTTGAAGTCTGGTGCTCCGATCGACAGTATTATCCTTAATCACTCGGTCGATCCGAATGTGCAACGTGATCACGGTGAGCGAGGCTGGTTCCCGTTTGGAATCAACGCAGAAACTGACGCTCTGTTGTTTGGTCTCGATGGTGATGGCAACCGACTGCTACCAGTTCGAACACCTAGCACCCCTCGGCATGACGAGGAGAACAATTGGTGGACCTACATTGTGGTTGAGGAGGTTAGCGATGCCAGAGAAGTGGACGAGGCTAACTTCGAAGCACTAACAACCCGTGGATTGACCATGTTTTTCAACGAGGAACGCAAGAACTTCGATCTGCATATGGTTCTCGATAGCGACATTTATGAATGGGTGAACGCGCAGGTCAGACTCTCGGCGCTAATACCGACTGCGACCCCGGTACCGTTCGGCGGCCAGGAGTTATTCCAACGGGCTGGGTCATAGTTCATGACAACACCAAAACGGATGGATAGCCAAGTAACCGGAATCGGGTTGCTCGGGCTTGGAGTAGTCGGCTCTGCGGTTGCGAACACAATTACCGATCGCCATCGTCTCGAGGATCCAAGTGTCCCGCTAGAAGTCGTTGCAGCGGTCGTACGAGATCCCTCACGTAAGCGAGAAGTTAGCCTCGACCAATCGGCCATTTCGACAGATATCGAAACCGTTATCGCGAATCCCGAAGTTGGCATCGTTGTCGAGCTGATGGGTGGCGTCGATCCAGCGTTCGATTACATCACAAGCGCGCTCAAAGCGGGGCAGCACGTCGTTACTGCTAACAAAGAAGTAATGGCAAAACGCGGTATTGATTTGCTTGCTACCGCAGCTGAAAACAGCGTCCAGTTGTTGTACGAGGCAAGTGTAGCCGGTGGCATTCCGATTATCGGTCCGTTGATGAACGATCTCGCGGCGAACAAAATTCGAAGCTTGCGCGGCATCATTAATGGCACGACGAATTTCATATTGACGAAGATGGCGCACGAAGGCGCAGATTTCAACGATGTATTGACCGAGGCGCAATCGCTCGGTTACGCTGAATCCGATCCTACGGCTGATGTTGACGGTTTCGATGCCCAGTACAAGATCGCTGTACTTGCCCGGCTGGCGTACCACACCGAAGTTCCAGTCGATGAAATCCATCGAGAGGGCATTCAGGAAGTTCACGCAAAGGATTTCCGCTACGCCAAAGAACTTGGCTACACGATCAAATTACTCGCTGTCGCACAGGCAGATTCAGAATCGGGCTTGCTTGCCCGTGTTCACCCGGCACTGATTCCGTTCGAGGTACCTATGGCAACAGTAAACGGGGTATTGAACGCTGTCGAGGTAGAAGGCGATCTCGTCGGACCTCTCTGGTTCCAGGGTCCCGGGGCCGGTCCTAACCCAACCGCGAGTGCTGTCATGGGCGATGTTATCAGGGTAACGAAGAGCGGTTCTGGTGAAGAAACCACGCCCGATGTACCCGACCCGTTTTTGATTGCATCGATGGACGACCATGTTTGCCAGTACTACCTGCGACTCACGGCATCGGACCGACCGGGCGTGTTAGCGAGTGTTGCCAAGGTTCTGGGTGACGCCGACATCAGTATCAATTCGGTTCTGCAAAAAGATACCGACACTGAGAACGGTCGTGCCGACCTCGTGATAATGACTCACCCGGCGCGAGAGGCTAATATGCAGAGTGCAGTGAGTTCCATCAAGAAACTCGACACCGTGTTGCAGTTGGACAGCCTACTGCGCGTAGAGACGTACAGCGATCGGTCTTAGCATCGAGGGTTGTGTTTAGCGGTTGGGAAGCGTCCCAGCTTGATCAGGAGCGATCTTCTCGTTGACGATGATGCCCGGTGTAATAGATAGGTATCGGGGCTTTCTGCCTGTCACCGATGCCACCCCGGCGGTTTCGCTTGGAGAAGGAAGCACACCCCTTGTTCGATCACAGAGGATTGGTGATTCGCTCGGCTGCAGAGATCTTTATTTCAAGCTAGAAGGCTGTAATCCAACCGGATCATTTAAAGATCGCGGCATGGTTATGGCGATCGCCAAGGCCCTTGAAGCCGGTAAGAAGCAGATTATCTGCGCTTCAACCGGCAATACCAGCGCAGCAGCAGCAGCGTACGGCGCTCGATATCAGTTGGATACGTTCGTTCTCGTACCCGCCGGTGAAATCGCACTCGGTAAACTTGCACAGGCGATGGCTTATGGAGCACGTATTCTCGCCGTGAACGGTAGTTTCGACGATGCTCTCAACGCAGTTCGAAGCATAGTCGAGATCATGGATATCGAGTTGGTCAACTCGGTGAATCCGTACCGAATCGAAGGTCAGAAGACCGGTGCATTCGAAATCATCGACGAACTTGGTGATGCACCCGATATGCTCTGCATCCCAGTTGGTAACGCTGGAAATTTCACGGCGTACTGGAAGGGTTTCAACGAATATCAGGCAATGGGTCGATCCGAAACAACTCCCAAAATGATGGGTTTTCAGGCTGCTGGAGCGGCGCCGATCGTTCGGGGTGAACCGGTAGCGAAGCCCGAGACGATCGCTACGGCTATTCGAATCGGGAATCCTGCAAGTTGGAAAAAGGCAGAAGCTGCTCGAGACGAATCCGAAGGCATGATCGACATGGTCGACGATAACGAGATTATCGATGCTTATTTACGATTGGCGCGAGAAGAAGGTATTTTCTGCGAACCAGCCTCCTCCGCATCGGTAGCTGGGTTGATTAAGCTACCCGAATTAGGTGTAGATCTGACCGCAAAAACGGTAGTCTGCATCTTAACTGGTAATGGGTTGAAAGATCCTGGCACGGCTGAAAAGCGAGCACTTGTCGAGCTCGAATACGTTGAGCCAGATATCGATTTGGTTATGAATCTTCTGAATAGCGGTAAGTAATCTCTGCCGACTGGATACAGGCAATTCAGAACTTTATATTAAGGAGCGATCGCAAAATTGACTTGCTGTAGTGCCGGGATCGAGCAGGGTACTTTTGAAAGTCTCGCAGATCATTGGCAACACTTGACCGAAGACTGCGCTGAACCAACGTTCTTCGATTCTCGAACTTGGCAACAAACATGGTGGTCTGAATTCGGAGGCGATTCGGAGCTGAAGCTTCTCATCGTCCGTTCCGATTCCGGCGAAGCGGATATGATCGCTCCCCTCATGGTCGATGGTTCAGAGATTAGCTTTCTTGGTAGTACCGATCTGGTCGACTATCACGATTTTCTGACCCGAGACCGGTTGAGCTCGAACTGCATTGAATCGATCGTTTCGGCTATTACCGAAATGGACAACATCGATACTGTATTGCTGCAGTCGCTACCGGGCAATTCACCAACAATAACTCAGTTCCGTGAATCAGCTGAAACGGCTGGTTGGAGCGTTAGTCTTGAGCAAGAAGATGTTGCTCCTCGGGTCGAACTGCCTGAGACTTGGGACGAATATGTATCGAACTTGCGTAGGAAGGACCGACACGAGCTGCGTCGCAAGCTGCGAAGGCTGGAAACCGTAGGCGAATTTCAGCATCTCGAACTAACTTCGGCAGATGAGGTAGAAGCCGCAATGCCCGATTTCATGCTACTCCATCGCATGAGTACAGCCGACAAGAACGAGTTCATGACCCCCGAGCGCGAACGATTCTTTAAGAGGATCGCGATTGAATTGGCAAAAGAGGGATCAACCCGTCTCAGCTTCCTCGAAGTGAATGGTGAACGCGAGGCGACCTCGCTGTCATTCATCGCCGGGAATGTGCGCTACTTGTACAACAGCGGTTACAATCCCCGCCAGTCGAAATTGTCAGTTGGCTTGCTAAACCACGCACTTTCGATCAAATCTTCGATAGAAAAAGGCCACAGAATCTTCGATTTCATGCGCGGGAATGAACCGTATAAATATCATCTTGGCGGCATTGATCGTCAGGTATTCTCGTTGACAGCTACTCGAGAGGGTTCGGCTGATTAGCAGTTCGAGAAGCTTTCTTCCACTATGCATCTTGCAGTAATCACAGTTCACGGATGTCCAACGCGCCAGGCAGGCAGCAAGGACTCTGGTGGAATGAACATCTACATCCTTGAGATAGCAAAACGTCTCGCAGCGCGTGGTGTTCAGGTTGATGTCTTCACTCGCCACCACGACCCACGCGATCCTCAGATCGTCATGCTGGCTCCGGGAGCGCGACTTATTCACCTGTCGGCAGGTGCACAGTCACTCGACAAGACGGGTGTTTATGAACTGCTCCCACAGTTCACTTCGCAGATGCGTCGGTTCTGCATTGCGAACCGCCTTAGCTACGATCTCGTGAGCAGCCACTATTGGCTTTCTGGTCTCGTGGGCATGCGATTGGCATCGGAATGGGGTGTACCCCACACCACCAGCTTCCACACTATGGCCGAGATGAAACGCCGGGACCGACCTGAAGAGTTGGAAGTTGCTCAACGCGATTGCTCAGAACAGGGAATTGCCGATTCAGCCCAGTCCATTGTGGTCTGGACCAAAGATGAAAAAAATGCGGTAGTCGATTACTGCAACATCGATCCCTCGAAAGTCAGTGTCATTCCACCCGGAGTCGATCTCGTTCATTTCAGACCAATGTCGCAGTGTCAGTCTCGCGAGCATCTGGGTTACGGCGAAGAAAAGAATATTTTGTTTGTGGGCCGTCTCGAACCGCTTAAAGGTCTCGATAATCTGTTTCACGCAATGGCGCGTCTTGGGCAGCCGAATGCTGTCATGCTGAATGTCGTTGGTGGCGATGAGAACTCGCAAGAAAAAGCGCGACTGCAGCACCTTGCAAGCCAAATGGATCTGACTCAATCTATTCGATTCATCGGGTCAGTGGATCAGACCGAACTTCCGATTCACTACAACGCAGCCGATGTCTGCGTCTTGCCATCCCACTATGAGAGCTTCGGATTGGCAGCGCTCGAAGCTGCAGCCTGCGGTCGTCCTGTAGTTGCCTCCGAAGTCGGTGGGTTACCGGCAATCGTTCAGAGTGGATCAACCGGCTTCTTGGTTCCCCCCCGGGAGAGCGACATCATGGCAGAACGACTTTGTCAGTTGCTGAACGACGACATGCTTCGTTCACGAATGGGTGGTGCTGCTCGTACACATGCCGAGTCACTTGGCTGGGATCGCTCCACCGACTCACTGCTTTCTCGGTATCGAGAATTGGTACCTGTACCTGCTGTAACTGCAGTACCCGCCGCCGGTGGCTAGAGCGAAAGCTCCCACCAGTTGACCTGGCTGGCAGTCGTAAACCCCAGCCCCGAATACACCCGTATCGCTGGCGTGTTTTGCGAATCAACGTCGAGTTCTAGGGCGACAACATCCTGCTTGACAAGGTGATTGAATCCGGCAACTGCGATCGCTCTACCGAGTCCTTGTTTACGAGCCGATGGCAATACGCCCGTCATGCCGATGCGACCGATTTTTTTACCTTCTCGATTTTGCGTCAGAGTCCAGCAGTAGGCAATTAGCTGCTCGTGTGAGTCGTGAATCATCACAATGTCGTCGACGCTTGTGTCAGGAGCCAACAATCGAGCAACAATTTCGTCTTCGGTGTTTGGCGAATACCCGAAGTGCTCATTGAAAGCTTCGTTCTGCAAGTATGTGAGTTCTGGAACCTCGTCGAGTCCCAACATCGTTCTGAGCGAGAATCCTGCCGGTATTGCTGCTTCGGCAATCTTGATTCCCGAAGTGACAGTTAGTTTTAAGTACTGGCGTACTTTGGCCCAACCAAATTGCTCAACTAGCTGTTCAAATTCGGATTCGTTGTCACGAGTCGAGAGATGTACGATGGACGCTTCGTGTCGCGCATGCTCCGTCGCCCATTCCAGGAGTTGATTTCGGGCTGCAAGGCCGAACGTTCTGCTGCCGATGCCAATTACAGAACGACTGATGTTCTGCTCGGGTTCGACGATCGCATAGCCAGTCGCTTCGTCGCCACCGACTGCCAACGCTATGTTGCGTTCTGGCTGTACCCGTGGGAATTCGAGTTCCGCTCGGAGCTCGGCTACGTTACTCGGCCAATCTCGATGACCGTGACGCCCGATGTCGTTCAGCAGACGCTGAAGAGAGTCGAGGTCGGACCATTTGAACGTGCGCAGTTGGGGATTGGTCTGGGTCGTCAATGAAATATGATCGATTGTTTAGCGAGCAATCGGAGAAGTGTATTCCTGCGGTCACAGCAGCGGTTCGAGATTGAACGTTATTTCCGAATAGTTGGTTTTGATTATTGCGTTACACGTTGCAGTAATTGCTTCTCGATAGCTCGAACACATATAATTGGCGTTTGTGAAACGCTGTGAACGGGAGAAGTACCGGACACGGTGCGTCAGAGAGAACCGGTGGTTGGTGTGAACCGGTACGTGCCAATTCGAGAACTCGCCTTGGAGCGGTTGATTCGAAATCCGAGTGATCGGGTCAGGGTCAAACGAGTTAACCACGTTACGGTTCCTTGAGCGGCCAGACTTCCAGTGCGAATTGGTGTCTGGCAATCGAAGGTGGTACCGCGGGATGCAAGTCTCGTCCTTTGTGAGGGGCGGGATTTTTTTTTGCCCGTCGTAAGTGTGAATCGATAGTTATGAGAAGCTGAATAGGGAGAAATTGCCGAAATAACTCGGCAATCGTGCCAGGAAACCGATATGTCCAAGCACCTCAGTGGTAGTCAAATAGTCTGCGAAGCGCTTCTCAATGAGGGCGTCGACGTAGTCTTTGGCATTCCAGGCGGCGCAATTCTTCCGCTCTACGGAGTTCTCTCCGAGTATCCCGATCTGCGGCACATCCTCTCACGACACGAACAGGGTGCAGCTCACGCCGCTGACGGCTATGCCCGATCGACCGGCAAGGTTGGAGTTGCGTTCGCAACGTCGGGTCCGGGGGCGACGAACCTTGTTACCGGACTGGCTACTGCCATGATGGATTCTGTTCCGATGGTCGCCATTACTGGTCAGGTTGGTCGTACGGCGATTGGCACTGACGCGTTTCAAGAAGCTGATATCACCGGCGCTTCGATGCCTCTTACCAAGCACAACTATCTCGTCATGCGAGCTGACGACCTCGGGGCGACAGTTCATGAGGCATTCCACATTGCTCGAACTGGTCGATCTGGTCCGGTATTAATCGATGTTCCAAAGGATGTCTTCACCGAGATGGGCGACTACGATCCAGAAGCCCCAATCGATCTTCCCGGCTACCGCGTTCCCGGTAAGGCAGACGAATCACAGGTAGAAGCCGCAGCCGAACTGATCAATCAGGCAGAACGCCCGGTGATCCTCGCTGGTCACGGAGTTGTTCTTTCACGATCGTTTGACGAACTCATGGAACTTGCCGAGAAGGCGCAAATTCCTGTCGTTACGACTCTGCTCGGAATTTCCTCCTTCCCGGAAGACCACGTACTGAGTACGGGCTTTCCGGGCATGCATGGCATGGCGTACGCCTCGCTGGCTGTCGATGAAGCCGACTTGATAATCAATTTTGGGAGCCGTTTCGATGATCGAATCATTGGCGACGCATCGCGGTTTTCTACTGGATCCAAGAAGATCCACGTCGATATCGATCCAGCTGAAATCAACAAAAGTATTCGTGTTGAAGCACCGGTCGTCGGCAATATCAAAGACGTCTTTGGACAACTGATCCCGAAAGTTAAACAGGCTACTCACGTCGGGTGGTTGCAGCACATCGAGCATCTGAAGGCCGAGCATCCTTCGCTGAAAATCCCCGAGAGTGATCGTTTGATGGGGCAACACGTTGTGAAGGCACTCTCCGATGTAACCAAGGGTGAGGCAATCATCACGACCGGAGTTGGTCAGCACCAGATGTGGGCTGCCCAGCATTACCAATTCAAGAACGCCAACTCGTGGCTCTCATCTGGTGGTGCGGGAACGATGGGCTACGAAGTTCCATCAGCGATCGGCGCACAAGTTGGAAATCCCGACAAGCTGGTATGGTCGATCTGCGGTGATGGCGGATTCCAGATGACGCTCATGGAACTGGCGACGGTTGTTGAAAACAAACTGCCGGTGAAGTACGCAATTCTGAACAACAACCATCTGGGCATGATTACCCAGTGGCAGGGTTTCTTCTACAACGGCGACTACCAGGCGGAGACATACACCGCTAACCCTGATTTCGTGAAGCTGGCGGAAGCCTACGAAATCAAGGGAATTCGAGTCACCAGACAGGATGATCTTGAAGCCGCCATTGCGGAGGCAAACGCGCACGACGGCCCGGTTGTTGTAGATTGTGTGATTGAGAAGGTCGATGACCTCTACCCAATGATTCCTGCTGGCCAGAGTGTTCAGGAACTGATCGAGGAACCAAACTGATGGCACTAGGTAACGGAACATTTCAGCGAACTATTTCGGCGCTTGTTCAGGACAAACCCGGTGTACTCGCACGCATTTCAGGGCTTTTCCGAAGACGTGGATTCAACATCGCCAGCCTCGCGGTTGGTCGATCGGAACGACCGGGCATGTCCCGCATGACGTTCGTTGTCGAGGGACCTGATGAGGTTGTACGACACGTTGCGGCCCAACTTGATCGCCTGATCGACGTTGTCGAAGTGCACGACATTACTGAGCAGAACATCGTCTGGCGGGAACTGGCGCTGATCAAGGTTTCGGCTCCGGCTGCAACTCGCAGCGAAGTTTTGGAGCTGGCGAACGTTTACCGTTCGAACGTAATCGACATTGGAATTGAGAGCCTTACGCTCGAGATTTCTGGCGGTCGACAGAAGATCGACACGCTGATTGAACTCCTCAAGAAATTCGGATTGTTGGAAGTGATCCGAACTGGAAGAGTCGCGACTCTCAGAGGAACACTTATCGAAGGCGAAGACGATGGCCTGTTCCAGGCCGACGCCAGCGCGCCGACTTACATACTTCCTGTACCAACTGGTGAAACCGGAAGCGTCTGAGAACGTTTCCAACAAAATACTGATGGGACTGCCGTCAGAACAAGAAACTACATGCCCTAAGGCTGGCAATTTAAAATGGCTACTCTCACTTATGACAAAGATATTGATGATTCGATACTGCGCGACAAGACGATCGCAGTATTGGGTTACGGATCACAGGGTCACGCCCATGCGCTGAACCTCAAGGACAGCGGCTTCAACGTGATTGTCGGTCTGTACGAAGGCAGCCGAAGCAAGCAGGAAGCTGAAGAAGCAGGCTTGGAAGTTGTTTCGAACGCCGAAGCAACCAAGCGCGCCGACCTGATTTCGTTCTGCCTTCCTGACACCGTTCAGAAGAGCGTTTACGAAGAGGACGTTGCGCCTAACCTCAGCGAAGGAAAGACTCTTCTGTTCGCACACGGCTTCACTATTTTCTACGAACAGATCAATGCACCTGAAGGCATCAACGTCGTCATGATCGCCCCGAAGGCACCGGGTCACCGAGTGCGTGCAGTGTTCGAGCGAGGGCTTGGTGTTCCATGTCTCATCGCAGTTCATCAGGACGTCTCAGGCACGGCCCATGACCTCGCACTCGCATACGGTAAGGGCGTTGGTGGTGGACGCGCCGGAATCCTCGAGACCACATTCAAGGAAGAGACTGAAACCGACTTGTTCGGCGAGCAAGCCGTTCTCTGTGGCGGTGTGAGCGAGCTTGTGAAGACGGGTTTCGAAGTTCTGGTTGAAGCTGGCTATGAGCCTGAATCTGCCTACTTCGAGGTTCTTCACGAACTCAAACTCATCGTTGACCTCATGTACCAAGGTGGACTTGGTCACATGCGGTATTCGATCAGTGAAACAGCTGAATACGGTGACTACTCACGTGGACCAGTCATTATCGACTCAAGTGTGAAAAAGAATATGCAAAAGATTCTCGAACAAATTCAGTCGGGTGAATTCGCCCGTGAATGGATCGCGGAGAACGACGAAGGTCAGCACAAGTTCAAGCAGATGCGTGCCGACAACGAAGATCACGGAATCGAGAAGGTCGGTAAAGAGCTTCGAGACATGATGCCTTGGTTGGAGTCGACAACATAGTCACTACTTTTTAGGTAGCGTCGTCCTCATCGAGAAGGGGCGACGCTAAACCCGGCGGGTGTAGCCCGTCATATAGGTCGAGCGCTGGAGGTATTCACATGGCGCAACAGAGCGATACACAAGATAAAGTAATAATTTTTGACACGACACTACGTGACGGCGAGCAATCTGCTGGTGCCGGTCTAACCGTCGAGGAAAAACTGCGTATCGCTCACCAGCTAAACAAGTTGGGTGTCGACGTGATCGAGGCGGGATTTGCTGGCAGTTCACCTGGTGACTTTGAGGCAGTGCGCCGCATCGCCAACGAGGTGAAAGGCCCGGTTATTACTTCTCTGGCAAGGGCGGTAAATGCCGACATTGATGCCGCAGGTAAGGCACTCGAAGGCGTTGAGAACGCACGTATCCATACGTTCCTCTCGGCCTCCGACATCCACCTGATGCACCAGATGCGCAAAGACCGTGAAGCCATTATGAACATGGCGGTAAACGCCGTCGAACGAGCTAAGAGCTATGTCAACGACGTTGAATTTTCGCCGATGGACGCCTCGCGGACCGAGCCCGAGTATCTCTATGCGATGGTTGAGGCTGTGATCAAAGCAGGAGCGACAACGGTCAACATTCCAGACACCGTCGGGTATTCAACCCCCGAAGAGTTCGGTGCGTTGATCAAGGGCATCAAAGACAATGTGCCGAATATCGATCAGGCGGTGATTAGTGTTCATTGCCACAACGATCTCGGAATGTCTTCTGCCAACTCGCTCGCTGCGATTGAAAACGGTGCCCGACAGGTTGAAGGATGTATCAACGGACTCGGCGAGCGCGCAGGAAACGCGGCTCTCGAAGAAGTGATTATGGCTCTTGAAACACGCCCTGATCACTACAACGTTGAAACCGGCATCAACTCGACGGAAATCGGCAATTCCAGTCGCATGGTTAGCTCAATATTTGGCATTCCTGTTCAGGCGAACAAAGCTATCGTTGGTCAGAACGCCTTCAGGCACTCCTCTGGAATTCATCAGGATGCATATCTGAAGGAACGAACGACTTTCGAAATCATGGAACCGGATACCGTTGGCTGGCGCGGACAGGCGATTGTACTTGGCAAGCTTTCGGGTAGAGCGGGACTACGATCACGTCTGCGCGAACTCGGGTATGACCTGTCGGACGAGGAACTTGCCAATGTTTTCATAACGTTTAAGGACCTTGCTGATAATAAACGAGAAGTGACTGATATCGATCTTGAAGCTCTGATGTCGGAGCAGCACCGGAACGTGGATACTGACCGCACCTACAGGGTCGGATCAGTTCATGTTGTGTGCGGCAACGATACCGAACCCGAGGCGAAGGTCACGCTTGATTGCCCAGATGGTGAGTCACGGACTGTGGAATCGAAGGGTACTGGCCCGGTAGACGCCGTTTGCAAAGCGATAGATGAAGTCGTCGACCTCGATATCGAACTCACTGAGTTCGCGGTATCGGCGGTTACCGAAGGAATCGACTCGCTTGGCGAAGTGACCATCAGGGTTGCGAAAGACGGTTCGGTATATTCGGGACGTGGTTCCGACTCGGACATCGTCGTGGCATCGGCTAAGGCGTATATAAATGCCATTAACCGATTGATCACGATTGGCGTCCAGGATCGATCAGCTACAACTGGAACGGTGTAGTTAGACGATTTTGAATTGAAATATAAAAAGGCGGCCTCACGAAATTTTTGGGAGTGCCGTTTTTCCGTTACTATTTCTGCTTGCTTTAGCTAGGTGCGAGTCTGTGGCTCGCACTGTTTTTAGTTTTTTGGGGGATACGTGCACATGGCAAAGACCATGTTTGAGAAGATCTGGGAACAGCACATTGTTGCCGAGCCTGAAGACCAACCAGCTCTTATATATATCGATCTTCACCTCGTGCACGAAGTCACATCACCCCAGGCGTTCGAGGCCCTTCGGATAACCAACCGCAAGGTCCGACGCCCCGATCTCACGATCTCGACGGTCGACCATAACCTGCCGACCGACGACACCCGAAACGAAGTGATCAAAGATCCGATCGCTCGTGTTCAGGTCGACACTCTTCGTCAGAACTGTGAAGACACTGGTGTCGTGCTTTATGACATCGATTCAGAGGCACAGGGCATCGTCCATGTAATCGGTCCGGAACAGGGTTACACCCAACCCGGAATGACGATCGTCTGTGGCGACTCGCACACATCCACACACGGAGCGTTTGGGTCGCTGGCGTTTGGTATCGGTACTTCTGAAGTCGAGCATGTGCTTGCCACGCAGACTCTTCGCCAGGCGAAGCCGAAGACGATGGAAATTCGGTTCAATGGTGAGCTGAAGCAGGGTGTTACAGCGAAAGATATGATCCTGGCTGCTATCGGTAAAATGGGCACGGCTGGCGGAACTGGCTATGTTGTCGAGTACACAGGCGGCGCTATCAAGAAGCTCGATATGGCAGGTCGGATGACCGTCTGCAATATGACAATCGAGGCTGGCGCTCGAGCCGGTCTGATTGCTCCTGATGACACAACATTCGACTGGATGCGTGGTCGTAAGTTTGTGCCTAAGGGTGATGATTTTGACGCTGTAGTCGCTGAATGGCGAGAACTCGCCAGTGATGACGACGCTGAGTATGATGAACTCCTCGAAATCGACTGCGATGAGTTGGAGCCATACGTGAGTTGGGGCACTAATCCCGGTCAGGTGGCACGGGTTACCGACAGCGTGCCTTCACCGGACGACTATGAAGACCCAGCCGATGTTTCTTCCGCTGAACGAGCGCTTGAGTACATGGGTCTTTCTGGGGGCACTGCGATCGAGGATATCGAAATCGATCGAGTATTTATCGGCTCGTGCACCAACGCACGGATCGAAGATCTTCGGTCGGCATCGCAGATCGTCAAAGGCCACATGATTGCCTCGACGGTTCGAGCGCAGATCATGCCGGGTTCGACGCTCACCAAGCTGCAGGCTGAAAAAGAAGGCCTCGACGAAATATTCAAGGGAGCTGGGTTTGAGTGGCGCGAGTCGGGTTGTTCGATGTGTCTGGGTATGAACCCCGACATTCTCGTACCGGGTGAGCGATGCGCATCAACATCCAACCGAAACTTTGAAGGTCGACAGGGTAAGGGCGGTCGTACACACCTTGTAAGCCCTGAAATGGCAGCAGCAGCAGCTATAGAGGGTCATTTCGTGGACGTTAGGGACTGGGATAGCGAGTAACAACTGCGGCAGCAGTGGATTCTGCCAGTTGCACTCTGAAGGTGTAGCAAATGACCGGAAAAGGACCGTTGAGTTACGATCCCCGGCCGCCGAAAGAACGGCGAGTCGGTGGTGGAGACTCGTCCAAGAAAGGCCGACGCACCAGAAGCACCAACGAAGGTTCTGGCGCCGGTGGTGGTGGCATAATGCGCCTTCTCATGGGGCGTTCCGAAATAGATCGTGCCAAAGCCCAGCGTTATGAACCGTACAGCTACGAGTCGAACAGAACCCAGCTCAAATGGGTCACTGTGGCGTTACTCATTTGGGTTGTAGTTGCCCTTGTGCTCGCATGGCAAGACCGATCAACGGTCAATTACTTGAGTGACTTGCGTGATCAAGGTATGGTCAGTGTTCCGCCAACGCAACAGTCAACCCAGCGCGATATCTCATCGATATTGAGCTTCGCTGAAGCCGAAGGCATCGGATGTAACACTGAAGACGACATTATTTCGCTGTCGCCCGAGTGCGCCCGTCTGATGGATGTTCAGGACGAGTACACGGCGGTCAAAGATACCGGAGCGATGCTGGTAGTTCTGCTGATGGCAGTGCTGCTTGCCAACATGTTTGCATTCGGGTCGTTCACACACCGAGCCAGTCGAAACGTACTCGCTCTGAACAATTCAAGTCAGGGATTCACGCCTGAGAAGGCTGTTCTCTGGTTCTTCATACCTGTATTCAATCTGTTCAAACCTTGGCAAGTGTTCAAAGAATTGTTCCGAGGCAGCGATCCCGCTGTGACAATTCGCGATGAATTGGCTTGGAAAACAGAAGGTACAGTTTCAGCGCGTGTTCACATCTGGGCGGCGGTTTTCGTGGGTGTATTTTTCTTCAATCCTAGAACAATCGGATGGTTCTGGTACTCAATTCGCGAGACCATCGATGACGTAATCGTTGCACATCAACGTCTGATAATTGCCGACATACTGTTGGCACTTCTGGGTGTCGCAGCGATCTTCGTTGCTATCGAATTGCACAGACGGCAGGAAGCACGGCACGCCAAGGTCGGTGTGATTACCGTTACGCCACCCCCTCCTGTGGATTCCCTCGAAGAGGCTCTAAAAGAGGGGATCAGACGCAAAGAACTCGAAAACAGGCGAGCTCGGTCAAAACGCAACGATTCGAGCAGTAAATCTAAATAACCGACCAGCACCGATATATTCAAACAGAAAGAAATCACCAGAAAGGCTAAGGCAATAAGTTGGAAAAGTTCAATAAACTGACAAGCATAGTTGCACCGCTCGATCGAGCCAACGTGGATACCGATCAGATAATTCCGAAGCAGTTCCTGAAACGAATCGAGCGAACTGGATTCGGTGAATTTGCTTTCTTCGACTGGCGTTACCTCGAAGATGGCGTGCCCAACCCCGACTTCATTCTTAACGAAGATCGTTACCAGGGAGCTAACGTCCTAGTTGGCGGTCGTAACTTTGGTTCAGGGTCGTCACGCGAACACGCTCCGTGGGCACTGAAGGAGATGGGATTTCAGGCAATCATTGCAACGAGCTTTGCCGATATCTTCCGCAACAACTGCATGCAGAACGGTCTTCTTCCAGTGATCCTGAGCGAATCGGAAGTCGACACGATCATGGCGCGAGCGCTTCGTGGTTCTGGTTACAGGGTGACTGTCGATCTCGAATCTCAGACAGTTACCGACGATCAGGGCTTGAGTGCCAGTTTCGACGTCGACCCCTTCCGAAAGAACTCGCTTCTTGAAGGATTAGACGATGTTGGAATCACGCTGTCCCTCGGCGAAGCCATCGACTCATTCGAGAAAAAACGCACCGCTCGTTGGTAGGTGTGGTGTCGGTTTAGCCCGCAAGTAAATTTAGTGGAGAGTGGACAGACGCACTGATAGACTCTCTAGGTTGGTTCTAAAGAATTCCTAGTTTCGAGAATCGAAAGCAGAGCCTTTTAGATGGACGCACGTATCGCAGTTCTTGGGGGTGACGGTATTGGCCCGGAAGTCACAGCCGAATCAGTAAAAGTTCTCGGCGCTATTGAGCGTAGGTATGGACACGAATTTACGTATGTGACCGGTCTGGTCGGTGGTGCTGCTATCGACGCAACGGGCAGTGCACTTCCGACCGACACCATGAACATTGTTCTTGGGTCCGACGCTGTTCTGTTTGGTGCTGTTGGTGGTCCTAAGTGGGACGACCCACTCGCAATGATTCGACCCGAAGACGGGATTCTCGCCCTTCGCAAAGGACTCGGTCTCTTCGCCAACCTTCGACCCGCAAAGGTTTACGAGCAGATGATCGACGCTTCTCCGTTGCGAGCTGAACTGCTGGTCGATGTCGATTTCATCATCGTTCGTGAACTCACCGGTGGTCTTTACTTCGGCAAGCCGAAACGACGCTGGGAAAACTCCCGTGGTCGTCGAGCGGTCGACACACTCACCTATTCTGAAAAAGAGATCGAACGAGTAGTTCGTGTTGCATTCGAGCTGGCAATGGGTCGTAAGAAGCGAGTCCACTCCATCGACAAGATGAACGTGATGGAGTCTTCCCGACTCTGGCGCGAAGTTGCAACTGAGGTTGGCATTGATTACCCGGACGTTGAATTGATTCATATGCTTGCCGACAACGCAGCAATGCAGATCATCACCAACCCGGCTTCATTTGACGTAATCGTCGCCGAGAACACTTTTGGCGACATACTTTCCGACGAAGCAGCCGTTATCGGTGGCTCACTCGGAATGTTGCCATCCGCTTCATTGTCGTCGCTGCCTCCCAAGAACGGTCGACGTCGACGCGGCGGCAAGCCAGCGCTGTATGAGCCAATCCACGGCTCTGCACCCGATATTGTAGGCAAATCGCTTGCAAACCCTATGGCGTCGATCCTGAGTGTAGCGATGTTGCTTCGATTGTCATTCGGCCTGAATGACGAAGCTGATGCCATCGAAGGCGCAGTGGACTCGATTCTTTCTGAGGGTTATCGAACCAGCGATATCACTACCAACGGCGAGCGACCGCTTACGACCACTCAGGTCGGCGACATGATCACTGGTCTGATTGCGGGCTAAGCACTCTCTCCGTCTGACCTATTCAAATTCGGTGAACCGATCTCCCCAGAACTCGGTGTGCGGGTTGAAATCTTCTCATGCCCAGTAGTAAGACGATATGAACGGTGCTCGCTGCAGTAGTGCACTTAACGGTCCATCGGTTGCAACACCGATTTCGATGTCCCATGTCGAACCGGTTTCGGGTCTTTGACTTCTATTACGCCGACCGACTCAGACGACTCACCGAGTTCGAACGTGAGCTGATCTGGTACGTCCTGTGTTCTGGCCAGGCCCAGCTGAGGTGCCCGTAGGAAGACGTGGATTACCCGCGGACTCCTTGTCGGCGAATACCGCCACCGGGAACTTTCCGACGTTTTCGTTCACAACGCCTTCAAGAGCCGATGAAGCGAAGTAGAAACCTTTCGCAGCATCCCCCAACGAGACATCAATTACAAAGCGGTCGATCGGGACATTGCCGTTGTAGTTAAGAGTTGCTCGTTCATCAACGAGAATTCGTGTTTTCCTTTGCTGCTCAAGCCGTGATTTCTAGGGCACCAATTCAAACGATAGTAGTGTGAGCCGAGTTCCTGTTAAATCTCCTTTGATCACGGCTCGCCATGGCTGTGGCCAGATGCTCTGGGTCTCCAAGTCCCACCCCGTCATAGCGCTCTTAAACAGCGCGCTTTCGTTGCCGAAAGTGTGTTCACCCCGTCGATTCGCCGGTCATGCACGAGACCGGTGTAGGAAATCGGTCACCAGGTGACGAGAACGGGCGTGCACCTACATCGTCGTTGACCATTTCACGTGCTCTGAGTAGTCCGGTTGGGCAGGCATGAGCATCACCGTTTATCACCAGCCCATTGCGATTTCGTCGGGACTAAGTTGTGCGTTAGCGGGGGTAACAAATTTCGGAGTGTAGATGGGTTCGATGGCGTCTCTGGGCAGCTTGTCGCGCTCAGTAAAACCGAAATCAATAATATAGGGATCGAACTCGCGTATTTTCGGAGTGGGATTGATTGCCGCGAAGCTGTCGACGTCGAATTTGAGGGCTTCAATTGAATCTGAGACTACTGGTGGGTCCGCAGAACTGGAGCGTGATTCGGTTGATGAACAGGCGACTATTGTCGTTGCAAGCAGGACATTACTCAGAAACAGCACAGACCGTGCCGCAAACATCGATCTCATGCGGTTATTTTCTCTTTGATTCTGAGTTGCCATACCAGTTCGATGCGAAGAGCGTCAAAATGGTTGCTTGTCAGCGGATCTGAGTCTTCCAGATATCGCCTTTAGTCTGAATGAATTTTTCTCTTATTTCTGGTGCCTCCCCAGATTTCTCCTTCGTCGGAAAACGACTGGAGTCGAACCCGCTACGAGTCTTTCGCGGCCGACTCTGTTGCGAGGTCGACTTCGTGCGCTGCCAGCCATTCGGGATCGAGGTTGATGCCCAGACCCGGTCGGTCTGAAACATACAGATCGCCTCCTCGAATATCCAGAGGATGATCGATCATCACGTTGTACCCGGAGAGGTCGTACCTGCTGGTTTCAAGTTTGTAAAAGTTCGGAACGGTGAGCATCACCTGCGCGCCAGACATCACGTTGATTGGACCTGAAGCGTCATGCGGCGAGATTGGCACGTAGTACGCCTCCGCCATCGTGGCGATCTTCTTCAGTTCGGTCACGCCACCTGTCCAGGTGATATCAGGCATCACGTAGTCGGCAAGACCATTTTCGAAGATCGGAACAAATTCCCAGCGTGTGTGCAGCCGTTCACCGACCGAAATAAGCGGTGCGATCTGTTCTTTGACCTGTTTCAGTGCCTTCCAGCTTTCAGCAGGAACCGGCTCTTCGAACCAGAAAATGTCCCACTCCGCCATCTGATTGGCGAGTCGAACCGCAGTTGGAACGTTGTACATGCCATGAGCGTCGATGAGGATTTCTATGTCAGGACCAGCAGTTTCTCGGGCTGCGGCGAGGATATCCATCGCGATCGATTCTGCTTCCGCACTGATTTCGCCATCGAGGAACGTGTCGTTGCCGACGTGGAGGTTCGGCATCATCGGATCCATTTTGAACGCAAGATGCCCCGAGTCGACGATATCTTTGACCGGTTGAACGATCTCGTCCGGTGTCTTTGCACTCGGTGGATGGGTGTAGAGCGCAACTTTGTCCCGCACCGCACCGCCGAGTAGCTTGTAGATCGGTTGGTTAAGCGCCTTCCCCCGGATATCCCAAAGAGCGATATCGATTCCGCTGATGGCAGCTGAAGTCGCACCCCGGGTACCGACGTATGTCATGCCTCGGAATATCTTGTTCCAGATTCGCTCGATGTCCTCCGGATTCTCTCCGATCAACCAGCTTCCGATCTGATTCACGAACGCTGCGATCGCACCGTTGGCTACAGGGCCTGGGTAGGTCGTGATCTCACCCCAACCAGTAATTCCCTCATCGGTGTCGACCTGAATGAACACGAAAGTCCGATTTGTGCCTGCTCGAACTTCTGTACCTCCGGGATTGTTATCCCACGGTGTTTTCACAACCCATGATCGAGCGTTTGTAATCTTCAATGTTCGTTTCCAATCGATATTGTTGGTTGACACCATCCACTAGTGGTGCCAGGTCGATGCACCGCCGATTATCTGCCTGTTTTGGCTCCGGTCAACCTCAAATACGACTAACGGTTCCTTGACACCATCAAACGTCGGATTACAGTAGGCCGGGTTGCCAGTAAATCATCCGGCTCAGATCAGTCCTCCCAGAACATATGACGAAACAGATATCCGAATCCGATCTCCAGAATGCTCTACCTGACGTTGAGTCGGACCAGAAGCTAGCTGGCATAGTGAACGGTGCCACGATTCATCGAGATCAGTGGGGTATCCCGCACATCACCGCCGATAACGAGACCGACCTGTTCTTTGCACAGGGATTCGCAACAGCACAAGACCGTCTGTTCCAGATGGATTATGATCGATTGCGTTGTTTGGGTCGATCGGCTGAGCATTTGGGTGAACGTGGTGCGACGCAAGACAGGCTAATGCGTCGTCGATCGCTGAAGATCGTCTCGAAGCGCGATCTTGAGGTTTGCAGCCCGGAAGCTAAGGCGATGATCACCGCATACACAGCCGGCGTGAACGCCTTTATCGAATCCGCCGCTCCGTTGCCGGTCGAGTACCAACTCACCGACACAAAACCCGAAAAGTGGGAAGACTGGCACTGCATTCTCGTTTACAAGGTTCGAAACACGGCTGAGGGATCGTTTCAGGCAAAGCTCTGGCTGGCGAAACTCTCAGCCGAAATTGGACCCGAACGAACCGCTGCCATCTCGCCTGGGAGCCAGCCGGGTGCATTGATGACGGTTCCACCCGGCGCCGAATATTCTGGGCCGGTGCTGAACGCCATCGAAGAATTGACTAACGTCGTCAACGTCACTGAATCACTTAGAGAGACCGATGGCGGATCAAACGGATGGGCGATTTCGGGTGATCGCACAGAATCCGGCTTGCCTTTGGTGGCCGGTGATTCCCATCGCGGCCTCGAAGTACCAAATGTCTACTACCAGGTGCATTTACAGGGGCCTGGCTTTCAAACGTTAGGTCATTCAATTCCCGGCGTTCCCATGGCGATGCACTTCGCCCACAATGACTACGTTGGGTGGGGTATGACCCATGGCGGTGCCGATACTCAGGATCTATTCGTAGAGCAACTCCGTCGAGCGGAAAGCAAGGTTGAATATTTGTTCAAAGGCGAGTGGCTCGAAGCTGTTCGGTCGGTCGAGAAGATCAAAGTGCGGGATGGCGAGTCGAAAGAAGTAGAGATTGTCGAAACGCATCATGGTCCGATCATTTCTGGTAGTGTCGATTCAGGTTGGGGTGTTGCGATTTCAGATCCCGGCTCACGTGGTGGAACGAAGTGGGTAGATGCCGCTTATGGGGCAATGAAATCGCAATCGGCAGACGAACTGGAAACGGCGTTCGATACTTGGACTGATCGCGTCAACAACTATCCGTACGCTGATATTCATGGCAATTTTGGTTATCTCTTCAAGGGTCGGGTTCCTTCTCGTAGTGGTGTAAATGGTTGGGGACCCGTGCCGGGATGGACCGGCGAGTACGAATGGAACGGCTTCATTCCGAAAGCCGACCTGCCACGCTCGAAGAATCCCGACTGTGGTTGGATCGTGACATGTAACCAGCGAGTGGTCGGTGAGGACTACGAATACTATCTGACTCATCTTTATGGCACCGATTACCGTGCAAGGCGTATTCGTGATCGCATTGACGATCTGTCGGATCGCAAGGCGACCATCGCCGATATGTCATCTATCCACGCCGATACTGTTTCAATTCCTGCACAGGCACTTTGCAACGCGATTCTTGCGCTGACTGGGCTTGCTGGTGTCTATGCAAGTTCAGCCGGATTGCTTGCTCGATGGGATCACGATATGAAGGAGGATTCTGCGGCAGCGGCGGTATACGCAGCTTCGTCTCGTGAACTGAACAAACAACTTGCCATGGCCGGATATGGGTCGTTGGCAAACGGGGTGACTGGTAAGCAGGGTGACTCGGGTGCAGAGGATCAACTTCGTCGTCAGCTGAAACCCGATTTCATTCGCCGACTCGGCGATGGTTCACTGCCAGACGCCCCGTACGGATTCGAAACTGGCGATCTCGTTGAGAACGCGTTCAAAGCCGGGATCGATTATCTCGTTGGGCGATTCGGTGACGAACCGGGTAAATGGCGATGGGGTGACCTTCACAAGACGGGGCACATACATCCGCTGACCGGAGCATTCCCTGGGTCGACTGAGCAATTGAACCCACCGAAGGTCGAAACGTCGGGCGACAGTGACGTTCCGTTTGCGAGCGGATCTCCAACTCCGGCCGAGTTTGCAATCAAGACGGGACCGATTAATCGATACATTCACGATCCTTCGAACTGGAGCAATGGTCGTTGGATCGTCCCGCTTGGATCGTCAGGGCATCCAGGCAGTCCACACTTCGCAGACCAGCAAGAGATGTGGGCAAAGATCGAAACCATCCCGCAATTGTGGGACTGGGCCGAGATCGCAAGCACCGCTGAAACAACCCAGCGACTGTTGCCTGTATAACTTTTCTCAGCACATCGACACGGTTGCGTAACGTATATTTCGGATATTGACGCCGTAAGTATTCACGCGATTACAAAAAAAGCGTGGCGAAAATACCCATTAAATCCACAGGATTGATCGAGCCTTGATGTAATCGGACCTGAAAACCAAGTAATGCGACGAAAAGCGTGGCGAATACAAGGATATACGTGCTAACTCGGGCATATAGCGTTGTAGTCAAGTGTTTACATGCCGTATATCGTCGCATTAAGTGATACCGTTGAACTTAGCCCCGGATGGATAATAACGAAATCCACTGGCAGGGCGCTAAGCGATACGGAATACGTTTAGTAGTTTTTTAAAGAGTGATCACAATGAACAATGTCATCCGTCTCGCAGTTAGGCGGTATGCCCATGCTTTCGGCACATGACTCGTGTCGCCAAAAGATCTGGACCAGGCCAGTTTGCTTGGAGACTAGGTCGCACGGCACAGCAGTACGGAACGAACAAGATTCGCCGTAGCTACCGATTTGGCTAAAACTTTTGTCTCATATTCCTGAGAGGAGGATCACAGGAATATGAGACAACTCTGTAGCGCACTTGCGCTCTTATATGGCGGAAATATCTAGTGCCACTGGCGTTCGTCTTCCACCGTTCGGATTCTGCGAGCTGGGAATGGTTTGTACGGATGTTGTGCCAGTTTTTTTTCGTCGATATCGATCCCCAAACCAGGTGCGGTTGGTAACTCGATATAGCTGTTGTGTGGGTCGAGGTAACCCGAACTGAAACTTCGGCAAACGTCCTCGACGTTGACGAAGTATTCGTAGATCAGGAAATTTGGCATGTTAGCCGATGCATGCACTCCGGCCGCCAACCCGATGGAAGTCGAGTTGTAGCCGTGCGGTGAAACGCCGATGTAGTGCGGTTGGGCCATGGCTGCGATCTGCGAAATTTCTAGGATCCCACCGGTGTTGCAGATATCAGGATTGATGATGTCGACAGCACGCTTGTCGAAAATCTCACGGAATCCGTTTCGAGTGTAGTGTGCCTCTCCGGTCACAACTGGGATGGTCGTGTTTTCTTTGACTTCCCGGATCGCATCGATGTTGTCGGGTGGACAGGGCTCTTCAAACCAGTACGGGTTGTACTGCTCCATCATCTTCGCTGTTCGAATGGCGTGATTCGGTGCGAGGCGACGATGTACCTCGACCAACAGCTCTACGTCGGGTCCGACAGCTTCTCGTACCTTGCCGACCGTGTCGGCAGCTTTAACGAGCTCGTCCCGATTTGGATACTCGCGCCACGGTCCCGGGAACGGATCGAATTTCAGGGCGTTGAAGCCACGTTCTTCTACTAGAGTGGCAGCTGCTTGCGCCGTGTCATCTGCCGATCCTCTGCCCCAGCCGTTTGCGTAAACCCGAATGTGAGGCCGCACAGATCCACCGATCAAGTTGTATATCGGTTGCTCGGTCGCTTTACCGACAATGTCCCACATGGCGATCTCGATGCCACTCAGTGCGCAATGCAGATCCATCGCCGCCCGTTTGTTAGCAAAATCCTCGTGGGCAATGTGCATAAAGTGGCGTATCTGGAACGGATCGCGATCAATCAGGTATCGAGCGAGTTGATCGACGTGGGCCTCGATCTGCGTATCCCGGTCGGCCTGAGAATAGGCTTCACCCCAACCGGTAATTCCAGCATCGGTCGAGAGCTTGATGTAGATGAAGTTCTTCCCGGCTCCCGGATGCCACTTGATGACTTCAATATCGCTGATCTTCAACGGGTCTACTCCAGAATCGTTATGCCGTGTACGTTCGTGTACAGCGGCATCATATACCCGGTGCGGGTGACTTGAAGGCTGGAAGCGGTGTTGCGAACTAAACGAACTTCACGAGGGCGCCACCGACGCCTTCGATTTCGATATTTACTTCGTCGCCGCGTTCAACCCATTGAGTTTCGACCACGCTGCCGAGCAGCACGATTTCGCCTGACTTGAGGTGCTGATCCCGTTCAGCAAGTGAGTTGGCGAGCCATGCGAGTGCTTCGTAGGGATGGCCTAGAATGTCGCCGGTTGTGCCTTCGCCAACCTGATTGCCGTTAATCGCCATGTGGCCGCGGGCAGTTGCCAGATCGGGGGCTTCTGCGACTGGTTTTGGCTGGCTCAAGACGATTCCGGAAGCGAAAAAATCGTCGGCGATCAAGGTGGGTGTATCGACTTGTTTATAGTCGGTCCAGCGGTCGTCGACGATTTCAATTGCGCCAAACAATGCCTGCACTGCCGAGGCTACCGTTTCGCGAGTGAAAGGCGTGCTGTCGGCTGCTGGTACGAGATCGTCGCCGATGAACGCTGCTATTTCGCATTCGACTCCGGGATGTGAAAAATTGTCGAACTGTGCTGAAACGGCGATGTAATTTGTGGCGGTGTTGTATATCCCACCGGCGCACGGATTATTGATACCCAGAAACTTTTGCATCACCGGCGTTGTGCAACCGATCTTGTAACCGACTCTTTTGCCATAACCAGCTTCATCGAGCAGGGCGTGTAGTTGTTTCTGAACCTGGTACGCCTCGGCTTCGTCGATGGGTCGGTACTCGTCAGGAAGTCCGTTGATTATCTGATTACGCACCCGAGTAAGGGCGAGGATTCCTGCTGATTGCTTTAGTTCTTCTTGGTTCATTAATTGGTGCGCTCGAATAGTTGGTGAGCTTGGCTGTAGTTTCGTTTGTTGTTCGAATATCGGGTTGCTGACGGGTAATGATTCTATGTCTGTACGTATAATCGCACAGCCGTTTGCATGCGTGTCGACGCGTGTTCATGAGTTTCCAGAAAACTATTTCCGACCAGATTCTATTGCCGATAAAAATTCAGCGCCGACTTTTGGCCGAACTTATCAACCATTCGCTTGAAGACGATCCCAACGAAAGTTGTGGTCTACTGCTGGGTACGGGTGACGACGCCGATGAGCTTCACCGAATGTCGAATATCGCGGACAAGCCGATCAGTCGATTCACGATGGATTCAGATGAGTTGCTCAAGGCGCAGGAGAAGGTGAATAAGACGAAGCGTGAGTTCGTGGCGATCTATCACTCGCACACGTTTACTCAGGGCTACCCTTCAAAGACCGACATCAAGAACGCCGTTGCCGTTGCGAGCATCGCCACTCGCCACGTGATCGTTTCATTGGTGGAAAAGACGCGCCCCGTGGTTCGGGCCTTTTCGATCAACGGGGATTCCGTGGTGACCGAGTTGGTTATCGAGACCGACGGAGAGCCGTACCGAGCTTCGGACTAAGTTTCTAGAGGAACCTCGCAACCTCCTCGTCTCGACCGCAGCGACAGCGGAGCGGAGAGATCTGTGACGTTGTGGTAGTTGGATCAACCTACGAGGAACATTCGTTTATGGTTCGAGCGCGCTGAGTGGCGCAGTCGACCGAAATTCCTCTGCTCCGAAAAACCTTACGAACCAGCCACGTCGTTCTGGAACAACCACCATTCGAATGAGTCTGTGAGGGCGAGCCAGCTAGCTTCGAGAATGTTTGTCGAGGCACCAACCGTGTACCAGACGTCCTTGTTATCAGCAGACTCGATTACTACTCGTACCGCTGCGCCAGTGCCAACACCCTCGTTGACGACTCGAACTTTGTAGTCGGTCAAGCGAATTGCACGCAGTTCCGGGTATGCGTCGGTGAGTCCTTTTCGAAGGGCTCCATCGAGTGCTCCAACTGGTCCATCGCCTTCGGCGGCGGTGTGTTGAATCTCATCGCCAACTCGCACTTTCACTGTCGCCTCGGAAAGCATCGGGTGCTCGGCACCGTCTTTCCTCCAGCCAGTTCCGAACGACGAGCGTCGACGGTTTTCGATCACAACCATGAAGTCGACCAGCTCAAACGGAGGTTCGTAGTTTGGCAGTGCGCGACGTAGAACGAGATCGAAAGAGGCGTTTGCTCCTTCGTACGAGAAACCCTTGGACTCCTGATCTTTCACATGTTGAACGATTCGTCGTGCATCGGCACCGTCGAGAACGGCTTCGAGTCCCATTTCTCGAATGCGGTGGATGATGTTGCCGCGTCCCGACAGTTCTGAGATGACCACGTCATTGGAGTTACCAACAAGCGACGGTTCGATGTGCTGGTACGCCTGAACTGACTTCTGGGTAGCAGCGGCGTGAAGTCCACCTTTGTGCGAGAACGCGCTCGAACCAACGAACGGCTGGAACTGGAACGGTGCACGGTTCACTCGCTCGGAAACGAAGTTGGAAACCTCGGTGAGAGTTGATAGTTGTTCGTCGGAAATAGCTTCAACGCCCATCTTCAGATTCAGATTGGCGATCATGCTGACCATGTTGGCGTTTCCAGTGCGTTCGCCGTAGCCGTTGATGCAGCCCTGTACCTGGTATGCCCCGGCGTCGACCGCCGCGATAGCCGAAGCGACCGCGGTGTCGGTGTCGTTGTGGGAGTGGATGCCGATCACGGATTCGTCGTCAAGTTCTTCCTTGATTTGCTTGACAACCTCCGCCACTTCGCTCGGGAGCGTGCCGCCATTCGTGTCACATACGATGAGTCGCTCGGCGCCGGACTCCATTGCGACCCTTAGGGTTTGGATGGAGTATCCGGGGTTCATTTTGTAGCCGTCGAAGAAGTGTTCGGCGTCGAAGAATACACGTCGCCCCTTTTCTTTCAGATATCGAACGGAATCGGCGATCATTGCAAGGTTTTCTTCGAGTGACGTCTCAAGGACTTCATGAACCTGGTATTCAGATGACTTTCCAACCAGTGTGAGTACTGGAGCGTCGGTGTCGAGCAGTGCCTTGAGCGTGGGATCGGAGTCGGCATCGATGTCGGCGCGACGGGTATTGCCAAACGCGGCGATCTGGGCATGCTTCAGATCGAGTGACTGCACGCGCTGGAAGTACTCGTCATCCTTGGGATTTGCGCCGGCGTATCCACCTTCGATCACGTCGATTCCGAGTTGATCGAGACGCTCCGTAATAGCGAGCTTGTCCTCTACAGAAAGTGAAATACCTTCCTGCTGGGTTCCGTCACGAAGGGTCGTGTCGTACAGCTCAACTTTTTTTGTCATGGCGCGCTCGAACTCCTAGTGTATGCGCTTGGCTATTCATTTTTTCTGAAATCGGTAGTGCCTGTAATCCCGAACGATTTTAGCCACAAAAAAACCCATCCCGGTAAGGGACGGGTCGAAAGACTCGCGGTACCACCCTCGTTTTCCGATTCGCCGGAAGCTGGTCGGAACACTCAGTAGGGCATAGTTGTTATGCCTCCGTGACTGATAACGGGTCACGAGCCCGATTGCACCTACTTGCTGAAGAAACACATCAAGCTTTCAGACAACGACTCAGGAGTGATTTTCGGTCGGATTTCAGGTGCCCGCTCTCACCGTACCGGGCTCGCTCAACCGCGTAGTTCCGAACTACTCGTCTCCGTAGCGCAGAACCGAAATTCTGCAACGCCTTACTCGCCAATGCTATCACCTACAGCCTCGAAACAAGTAATCGTTGAACTTGCAAAGATTGGTTACGCAACTACAAACCCTATTAGCAGGCTCAGTCGATCATGCCTAAAATGTGCCGGTTATGGCCGTTATAAGTCACGGCTACCAGCTACTGAAGATGCTTGGAGCAATATTTGAGCGAGTTCGAGCGCAACGATCTGGGATTGGTCGATTACATCCACTGTGAATCGATCGGTGAACCGGGCCAGCGTATGTTCAATATCATGGCACGCAGCGAACGTGGTGAAACTGTTGTCTGGATGGAAAAAGAGCAATTGTTTCAGGTAGGCGTGTCGCTTCGGCAGTTCCTCGTAACCCGAGAATCAGCTCCTGATCCTGCGCCGTTCGATGTGCCTCCATTCGATTCACCTATGCCGATCCACGTCGAATTCAAGACGGGTGAAATGTCGCTTCGGCACGATCCTGCATCCGATGTGTTCACACTTGTTGCCAGTGATATCCCGCAGGAGGAAACCGGTCCCGAACCATTAGCTGAAATAACATTCAGCTTCCAGCGTGATCAGGCGGAAGAAATTTCCAAACGATCGCTGACTGTCGTCGCAGCGGGTCGTAAGGCGTGCCCACTTTGCGAAGCACCACTGAATCCCGGTGAGAACCACTTCTGTGCGAAGGTAAACGGTTACAACCCAACTGAAAACCCGATGGACGCTGAGCATTCGTGAGTACCGAATCGTCTGAAGAGCAGGGCGCTGAAACGGCTGCTGGAAACGTTTTACTCCAGCGACTTTCGGAATGGCCGATAACCGGGATTTGCCTGCATCCAGACGGTTCGAACTACGTTTTTGTTGTTCGCTTGACCGATCCCGAGAAGTACGACGAAGCTGATTCAGGGGACGAAGAATCCGAATCAGGATCGGAAATCGATGAATCGGCTTCGATTTATGGCATATATAAGCCCAAATCTGGCGAACGGCCGCTGCGGGATTTTCCGGGTGGGACTCTGCACTACCGGGAACGTGCGGCGTACCTAGTGTCGCAAGAACTCGGGTGGCCACGCATCCCGCCAACCGTGATTCGATCAGGCCCGCACGGTGAAGGTAGTGTGCAGTTGTTCATCGATACAGCGGCAAAGTCTGACGAGGACGAGCCAGATAATTTTTTCTCTTTACGAGAAGACCGGCTTGACGACTTTCGAGATATGGCGATGTTCGATGCGCTTGTTCACAACGCCGATCGCAAGGGCGGATCGTGCATCGTTTCAGACGATGGACACCTGTGGGCGATCGACCACGGGCTTACGTTCAATCAGTTGGCTCATCGAAGAACCGTGATGTTCGAATTCAACGGTACCGAATATCCCACCGAGTTGCTTTTAGACGTGGAGGCCTTGGTTGTTGTTGTTGAGTCGGAATCTGTGTTGCGGCGCGAGTTGCTTTCATTGCTGGATATCTCGGAAGTGGACGAATTAGTGACACGCGCCGGAAAGATGGTTGAGGTTCGAAGTTATCCTGTGCTCGATCCTGATCGCAATGTTCCCTGGCCAATGGTCTGAATAGCCGAGATACCTGATAACAACATGACCCTGTCACTCTCAAAAAAAGAAGCAAAGCGAATCGCCATACGCGCACAGGGGCTTTCGGGCCAACGACCTACAAAACAGATCGAAATCGATGATGTGCATAGGTCGATTCGAGCTATGGGGCTACTTCAGATCGACTCGGTTAATGTTTGCGTGCGATCGCACTACATGCCGTTGTTTTCTCGATTAGGTGTCTACGATCAGGATCTTCTCGATCGGCTGGCATACGAGGAGAAAGCCGTATTCGAAACGTGGGCACATGCTGCCTGTTTCGTACCGGTTGAAGATCATCGACTGTTCCGACAGAGGATGGCAGCGCATGTTCCCCGGAACCGTACTGCTCGACTGATGGAGGAGCGACCAGGTTATCTGGAAGAAGTATTGGAACAGGTACGTGTTCGTGGTGAACTGACGGCTTCAGACGTCGACGGTGCAGGAAAACGGAGCGGTTCCTGGTGGAGCTACACGTCGGGCAAGATCGCCATGGAGTGGCATTTCTCGACCGGAAAACTATCGGTTGGTAACCGTAAGAACTTCGCTCGGTATTACGATCTCACTGAGCGAGTAGTTGCCGAGGAGCATTTGAACGACTCAACTCCTACCACGGAGGAGGCGCACCGGGAGATGATGCGGTTGGCTGTACAGGCTCACGGTATCGGTACAGTCGAAGATATTGCTGACTACTACCACCTGAGGAACGGACAGGCTGAGGCGCGCCTCAATGAGTTGGTGGAGAGCGAAGATGTTCAGTTGGTGAGTGTCGAGGGCTGGGATGAGCCGACGTTCGCTCCGCCTACGATTGAGTCGACCGAGCCTACGTCAGCACGGGCTCTACTGACACCGTTTGATCCGCTGGTCTGGAATCGAGATCGCATCGAACGAATCTTCGATTTCTTCTATCGAATCGAAATTTACGTCCCCGAGAAAAAACGGCAATACGGGTATTACGTTTATCCGTTTGTTCTGGGTGAGGATCTGGTCGCTCGGCTCGATCTGAAAGCTGACCGCCAGAAGAGCGTACTTCGTGTGAAAGGCGCGTTTGCCCAGACCGGACATGATCACGAATACGTCGCAGCGAATCTCGCCGATGAGTTACGCCTAATGGCCGAATGGCTTGGCCTGAAGCGAGTTGTCGCCGGACGCAAAGGCGATCTGATTCCGGCGTTGAGAGCCGCGTTAAGACGCTAACCTCCCTCCAGATACATTACGCAAACATGTTATTGGGGTCGGTCCAGACGTTTAGCACGTTTAGGTCGACTTCGTTCGCCATTTGCTCGAAAGCCTCGAATGTGTATTTGTGAGAGTACTCGGTGAGAACCGATTCGTTTTCTTCGAATTCGAACGAGTATTTGCAGACGTTCACCGGTTGTCGTTCAGTCGATATCAAGTGCATTTCGATACAGCAGAGATCGTCGTTGAAGATCGCCTCTTAACAGAATTTACCGAGATCGAAGCCACCGTCTAGTTCGTCATTGATCCGCTTGAGTACGTTCAGATTGAACTGTGCCGTTACACCCTTCGAATCGTTGTACCCGGCATGAAGTACGTCGCGATTCTTATCGAAGTCGGCTATTACTGGCATCACTTCGATATCGAGGAACTCTGTTTGAAGAGAATGATCAACCTGCGACAGGTAGTCGCCAGAAATATTGATTGGAACGTAGCCTGCGGGGCGAATTAGATTTCGAAACAGTAGACAAGTCTTGAGCGAACTACCGCTGCCATATTCAACCAAAAGGGCGTCAGGACCGATCCCGCCAGCGATTTCGGCAACACACTCCCGCATCAGCGAGCTTTCAGTCCGAGTTACGTAGTATTCATTCAGATCGCAGATATCGTCGAGCAGCTCCGCCCCACGCTCGTCGTAAAAGTACTTGCCGGAAGTGTTTTCTGGTTCTGTGAAAGTCCGGCTGGCTGAGTGTAGTTCGTAACTTGCTTGGTGTTTAGCCAAAACATGACAGCGTTTGGGCCACGCGTACTGCGGACGATTGCTCCTAGCTGAACCAAGATTTGATCTTGTAGATCAGGGAGTGCGCCTCAGGTTTCACATTCGCTGCAATGAAATCGACCGTTTCTGGGGCGCCACTTAGGACGAGTCCCCTCCATTTTCGGATACGGTGATAAGTCGCAGAGTCGTTCGCGTAATTTCGCCCCCAACCGTGGAATTCTTCGAAACGACCCTTGTTGCCTAATCTGAGAACCTTGCCGCCTGCCTCTTTTGTGAGGAGACTACCAGCGGCAAAGTCCCATGAGTATGCGAAACCCGTGATGGAGTACTGCATCGTTCCTCGTGCCACCATGAACTGTTCGTAACATGAACTGCCGCCGTCGCGGATTTCACCAAGATTTCCTTCCAGAGGCTTTTCGATTGCGAAGACTCGACGGAACCATTTGGGGACCGCCGAATGTGCTCCGGCGACGGGAGCACCCGTATCGCTGGCAGGACGAACATTCATCTTCGAATCGCTTATCCACGTACCGTGCCCTCGGCGGGCGTGCATTAAGAGATAGCCATCGTCGTTCGACCACGGGATCCACATTGCTGCTGCGACCGGGACGCCTCGATACAGTGCCGCTACCGAAACGGCGAAAATAAGCGATGAATTCACGAAATTGGTCGTTCCATCGATTGGATCGACCACCCACAGCCAATCTGCAGCTGCGGGTTCTTCTTCTGGCGGATCTTCCTCACCGAGCAGCATGTGGTCGGGACAGGTTTCCGCCATGATGCCTGCGATTAGCTGCTGGCTTGCTATGTCGACATCGGTGACGAGGTCCTTCCCGGGTTTATCTCCTTTGTTCGAGATCTCAAGGATTCTGCCAAACCGGCTTGCAACGAACGCCCCGGCTTCCTGAGCGGCGCGTATTACCGATTGTTCGACCTGTTCTAGCACTGAATCAGAAATCGTTCGTTGCTGATCTTGCGGCGGCGATTCGGTCAATCTGTTGCGACTCCAACTCCGTAGTACCGGTAATAACTATTTGTTTAGCCGGTCGTATCGAGCAGCTGAGAGCACGAGAATTACAAGAAATTATCTCACCATCACCCGACACTGCGGTAAGATTCTACGTGCAAGTTCGTGTGTGAATGCGCAGGAACGATTTGCTGCGCTTTGAGGTAATGATTTTGTCTTCGACAACAACTCGAAAATTCCATAAAGATCGCGGTTTGGTAACGCGCATGTACTTCACGATGTTCATGCTCGGATTCCTTTACGCGATATTCGCCCTTTTTCTTTATGCCGCCGGTACAGCGATGATCTTCATTGCTCCGATTGTCGGCATCATGGTTGCGGTTCAGTACTTCATGTCGGACAGGCTCATCCTGATGTCGACAGGTGCAAAACAAGTTTCGTCAGAACAGAATCCGGAACTTCATCGGATGGTCAAAACTCTTGCCGACCGCTATGAAATTCCGATACCAAAGGTTGCGATTATCGATACCGCCATCCCCAATGCATTCGCTACAGGCCGGAACCCGAAGAACGCTCTAGTTGCCGTTACGACGGGAATCCAGAAGCGACTTACTGAACGGGAATTGCAGGCCGTAATTGGCCACGAACTTGCGCACGTTGCGAATCGAGATATGCGAGTTCTGGCAATAGCCAACTTTCTCGTCACACTCACCAGCTTCCTGATGACTATGCTTTTCTGGAACATGCTTTTCGGTGGCATGGGCGGCCGCCGGAACAATAACGGTGGCGGCGTGATGATGGTTTATCTCGTCACGATCATCGTGTATTTCATTGGACAGCTACTTGTTCTGGCACTGACTCGTTATCGTGAGTACGGTGCCGACCATACGGGCGCTGAAATATCGGGTGATCCTGGTGCGCTAGCTGATGCACTCGAGAAGATCAGCGGCACAGTAAATACGATTCCTGACAAAGACCTTCGAAAGCTCCAGACCGCGAACGCTTTCCTCGTCATCCCAGCGGCATTGAAGGGTGAAGGCTCGATGAATCTGTTCTCGACTCACCCGCCACTTGAAGAGCGAATCAGGCGTCTTCGTGAACTTGAACAGCGTATGCGCTACGGGTTGCGATAGGTATGGGTTGGTTTAGTGGTAGCAAGACTCCGAAGAACGATTGGTCGGCAATGTCGACTGTTATCAATACCGAAGCAAAGCTCCAGTCTCTCGGTGGAATCACACCTTCGCGGCGTGCCGGGGTGATTTACCGGAACGACGAAGAGATTCCTTTCATGAAGGAAATCAAATCCGAGCTAAATTCGGTGTTGTACATTGGGGATGGCGCTACCAAAACGGCGTTCGAGATCGAAGACGACGACCGCGGAATGCGCTGGATCGTTCTCGAGGACGGAAATTTTGGTGATCTTGTGTCGAGCGTATATACGGTCGGCAATGCAATCGGTATGAACGAAGGATCTGACAATCTCCTCGCTGCCGTGTTCGAGCTGTATTTTACCGGGACCGTTGAAGACAACACGTATCGATCAGGTTTACGAACTTACTGGATCTACCGATACGATCGAAAAGCGTTCTACCCGTTTGTCCCAACAGGCGAGAGTGAGGGTGAGCGAGACCGTCAGACCGAGGCTCGACTGGGACAGGATCTCCGGAAACACGGCCTCACCATCGAGAAATCTCTCACCGAATGGATGGGGCTCTGGGGCATACCTTTTTAGCGTGTTTTTTTTCGAGCTTGATCGGTTCATTCAGCCAGATTGATCGATGACGTCCAATGACTAATCAGCCGCGCGTTGCTCTGCTTGTGCCTGCAGGTGAAAACGAACAGCCGTTTGCTGACGCGATCCAGCACGGTGCTGGCGAAGCCATTCTGTGTTCACTGGCCGATAACCTTCCGCAATCGATCGGTGGACTGCTCATTGCGGGTGAGGGTGCATTCGAATCATCTGAGAAGATTCCTGTTGCCCTCGTGCAGGCAATTGAGGGTGGATTTCCGGTTCTTGGCATTGGCTGGGGCATGCACGCCCTGAACGTAGCTCTGGGTGGTCAACCACCGATTGAAATTGAAGGACACGGCGATCCGGCAGGCGAACCGGTCAAACACCCGCTCTTTATGGCACCCGGTGGCAAAACTGGCTACACCATCGCCGGATCAGGGTGGGTAACGGTTCCTTCTGCTCATACACATGGACTGTTGCCTGCTCAGGTGGCAGACGGTCTGCTCTCATCGGTATATGCCGCAGATCAGGTCGTTGAGGCGATAGAAAAACCGGGTCGTGAATGGTTGATCGGTGTCCAGTGGCCTGCTCACATGCCCGACCGTACCCCGAAAGGGTTCGATAGCCTGCTACTCGCTCTCGTTGAGCGTAGCGAGCAATAACGCCGCTTTTCGGTAAACCTCGCGCACGCGGGCGCGTGTGTTGCGCGTGCGTGTGGGAAAGCCTAATGTTGAATCATTAAATTCCGTGTTGCGCTCCAATTTGGCGTCTCACCAAGCCTATACGGGCTCACACCAATCTTTAGTCGGAGAGTTTTATGGTCAATAGCGACTTCGGCAGCATCAGACCGATTGGCATCGAAGACGAAATGAAGGCGTCCTATCTGGACTACGCGATGAGTGTCATCGTATCTAGGGCACTTCCGGACGTTCGTGATGGCCTCAAGCCGGTGCAACGGCGCATCCTTTATGCCATGCACGATCAGGGCATGCGCCCAACATCGTCGTACAAGAAGAGTGCTCGTCTTGTTGGTGAAGTGCTAGGTAAGTACCACCCGCACGGCGACCAATCGGTTTACGACGCCCAGGTGCGTATGGCACAGCCGTTCTCGCTCCGCTACCCGCTTGTGGACGGCCAGGGTAACTACGGCTCTGTTGACGGCGATCCCGCTGCGGCAATGCGGTACACGGAATGTCGTCTCTCGTCGATCACCGAGATGATGCTCGGCGACATCGGTCGAGACACCGTTGATTGGGGGGAGAACTTCGACCAGTCGCTCAATGAGCCGACGGTACTCCCAGCTCGATTGCCAGCACTGTTGGTGAATGGTGCTTCAGGTATCGCCGTGGGAATGGCGACCAACATTCCACCTCATAATACGACCGAAGTATGCGACGCAATTGTCCACTTGATTGGGCACCCTGACGCCTCGGTCGATGATTTGATGCAGTTTGTAACCGGTCCGGACTTCCCAACCGGTGCACACATCTGGGGGCAAGAGGGGATTCGTAATGCCTATGTGACGGGTCGGGGCCGTGTGATGGTTCAGGCCGATCACGTTGTCGAAGATATTCCTCGACAGGAACGTAAGCGTCTCGTGTTCAACGAGATTCCGTTCCAGGTGAACAAAGCCAACCTCGTTGCCAAGATTGCTGATCTGATCAAAGCACGAAAGATCGAAGGCATTAGCGAAGTACGAGATGAATCCGACCGTAAGGGAATGAGAATCGTTCTCGAACTTCGCCGAGGTGCTCACGTGGCGGTTGTGTTGAACAACCTGTACAAGCAGACAAACCTTCGCAATTCGTTCTCAGTGAACATGATTGCGCTGGTCGACGGTACTCCACGTGTTCTTACTCTCAAGCAGTCGCTCCGCCACTACATCGATTTCAGAGTCGAAGTTGTGCGAAGGCGGGCTGAATTCGATCTCAAGAAGGCAAAAGCGCGACTACACGTCCTCGAAGGTCTTCGAGTTGCTATCGACAATCTCGATCGAGTTATCGAGTTGATTCGAGCATCGGCCGATGTCGATGAAGCCCGTTCGAACCTGATGACAGAGTTCGACCTCTCCGAGATTCAGGCGCAAGCCATTCTCGATATGCAGTTACGCCGTTTGGCGGCTCTTGAACGAGAGAAAATCGAGAACGAGTACAACGAACTCTTGACTCTCGTCGCACAGCTTGAAGAACTTCTCGGCAACAGCGTCAAAGTTCTGGCGGTAGTGCGCAAGGAAACTCACGAACTCAAGCGCAAGTACGGTGATGAGCGTCGAACCGAAGTTCACCCCGAGGAACTTGGCGACTGGCGCCGCGAAGATACAGAACCGCACGAGGACGTCGTAATCACCCTCAGCCGTAACGGCTATGTGAAACGGGTTAAACTCGACACGTACAAGAAACAGCACCGTGGCGGTAAGGGCGTCCGTGGCCAACGTATGACCAAAGAAGATGACGTTACGCCGCACTTGCAGATTGCCGATACGCACGATTACCTGCTGTTCTTTACCGATCAGGGCCGAGTCTTTGCGTCGCGAGTCTTCGAACTACCTGCCGATCAATCAAGAAACACACGTGGAACTCCGATTCAGAATCTCGGATTCAATATGGAACCACGAGAGGAAGTTCAGGCGGTTGTCGCGGTAGCAAGCTATCTCGAAGATACATATCTGGTGATGGCAACCAAAAAAGGTCAGGTGAAACGAATGCATCTGCCGTTGCTGCGGAATATGAACCGCAGTGGTCTTCGCTGCTTCAATTTGAAGGGCGATGACGGTCTGATTGGTGCCGTGCTTGCCGATGAGGACGAAGACGTGATTCTTGTTTCGAAGGAAGGCATGTCCATCCGCTTCAAGTCTTCAGAAGTCCGGGCACGCCAACGTGCCGCGGGTGGAATGAAGGGTATGACCGTCCAGAACAAAGACGCGATCGTTTCGATGAACGTTGTCGATGACGAGGGTTACCTGCTCATCGTCAGTCAGAAGGGTTACGGAAAGCTTTCCCTTCTGCGTCACTACACGCAGCAGCGTCGTGGCGGCAAGGGACTGATTACGCTCAAGGTAACGACGAAGACGGGCAAGGTTGCTGACTCCGCAGTTGTGAGCGAGGAGATCAGAACCGATTCGACCGGCAAGCTCGTACTTGTCAGCGAGAAGGCACAGGTTATTCGCACGAACCTTGGTGAAATTCGATCCACTGGACGAATTGCACAGGGTGTGAAGATTCAGGTGCCGGAATCTGGTGACAAGATCTCGGCGATTCGAGTTATCGCAGAACGACGTGAAGCCGGAGCTGAAATCGACCTATCCGCTCTTGTGAGCGGAAATGGCAATGGTAATGCCGAGATCGAAGACGTTGGTGATGGTGAATCCGAACTTGTCGCATCTATCGAAGATGCAGGCGAAGGATCTCCAGAGGGATCTGAGGACTAGCCGCAAATACCGCCATAAGATCGTTCAACCGGGCTGCTTTGATCGTCAGAGTAGCCCGGTTTAGCTAAGCGGAGAGTTTCAGATCGAAGGCATTTGTACGGGACTGCGCTCGCATCTTTCGCGCAATACCTTGCGAATAGCGGTAATCATTGAACGAACAGCTCAAGGATTAGCACATGCTCAAGGCAATCGGCTCTTTTACCGTAAGACGCAAATATCTGGTTCTCGCTATCTGGGCGGTTTTTCGAACGAGTCGTTTCCTTCTGTCTCGGTTGCTGAGGCATACGAACGCACCGGGACAACGTTGCGAGTGTTGCTGAAAGGCTACAGCGGACGGGTTGATAATCACGGGTGCCGCATCGATTCTCATCATCGTTGCAGCAAGTTTCGTGCTTGCCGATGTTGTCGTTGTGAAGGCGATCGGGCTTGGTCTGGCTATCGTGGTGTTTGTGGATGTGACGTTGTGAGCGGCTCAACCTGGTTCGATCATCAATGGAGTGATTTCTTTGTTTTGGGTAAACCCGCTGGGTGGCAGTGGCTCGACGATGGTGGATCGCTGATGATCACCGAGGCGCGAGGTATCGACGGCAAGATTGCTGAGACTTACGGGACGTACATGCCGCCATATGGTGAGATGCAAAGGCTCACGGAAGAAACTGACGGTATTGAATTGGCAATGGTCGGTGAATAGACCAGTCCAGAAACTGGGGCGATATATCCGTCGGGATGGGCGTTGATTGTCGAATCGTGGGAATGGATTTGATTCTCACTCTTGTAGTCAATGATCAGGAAGTGCAGGGAGGTCTACCCGCTGCTTCGACCTACTGGGAAGGTAAGGCTTGTATCGCGGCCGCCAGAATAAATTACTAATTGCGGGCAACGCCTATTTCGAGCTTTCGGGCTACGTTGATCCTGATCCGGTTAAATGAATGCAACGCCGGTAGTTCGCGAAGCTGTCCGGATATACTTTCGCCATCGATCATGACTGTCGGCCGACAGCCTTTACCGATCAGAACCAGAGAACATTCTGAGTAGGAAGTAACTTGCGAATTGCTGCGATTTCTGTCGCACCGGTATTCCCGGAACACGTAATCGGTGGATCTCAAAAGATCCTCGCTGACCTGAGTGTCGGGCTCAAGAAACGCGGGCATGATGTTCAGATCTGGTGCACAGAAACAGAACAGCACTCGGGCGATTTCAATATCGATGGTGTACCGGTTCGTCCTGACCTGAAGCTCCGGGGAGTGTTCCCTGCGACCCATCAAGTCTCGCCAATATCGCTTGCTCGCACTGCGGGTGTTTTGCGACGAACCGCTGATTGGGCGGACCGAGTGTATTTGCACGCTGACTCGGTATACCTACGCCACGCTATTGAAGGTGCACAGATAGTCCGTTCGATTCACGACTACGTATACGAGGAAGCGCTTGTTTCAACACTCAGCCTTCCAGCCGACACAACCGTCGTTCCTAGCGACTACCTGAAGCGCTGTGTTGAGACGACAGTCGCCCTTTCTGGTCGAACTTCCATAGAGCCGGTGGTTTCGATCTCAAACGGGGTAAAGGTGCCGGAGCCTGAGTCTATGGCATCGGTTCCCGTTCTTCCAAATGGGGTAGCTGCCCGAGAAGAAACCGATCTCATTCTGTTGTCACCGCACCGACCTGAGCCGACAAAAGGTGTGCGGGAGGCGATATTGACCGCGATCCAGATCCAAAAACTCGAACCGGCTCGTAATGTCAGACTCCTGATGCCGGCGTGTCCAGTTGAGGCGAATTTCGACGATGCTGCTGGAACAGACGACGAGGTTAAAGCGTTGGCAGAGGAACTTGGTGGTGGAGACATCGTCGAGTTTCACGACTGGTTGAGCCCTGCCCAGATGCCTGAATACTACGCAGCCGGTGACGTGACACTGTGCCTTGGTTCTTTCATCGAATCGTTTGGTCTCGTTCCAGTTGAGTCGGTTGCGACAGGTACGCCTGCGGTGTGCGTAAGAGTGGGGGCTCTTAGGCAATTCAGTGATGTCGATGGCATTACTCTGGTGCCGTGCGGAGATATCGAAAACGCGGCCGAAGCAGTGTTGACTGCAGCGACCTTGTCGAGCAACGTTCTGCATCGCGGGCGTGAGCAGATCACGGCACGATTTTCAGTCGACACCATGATTTCAGAATTCGAATCAGTAATTACTCGATTTCAGGCGGGCGAACGAAAAATCGGCTCGTCAGACGACAACCAGCTTGAACTCGCTCCATGGTGTGACGTTCAAGCTGGAAGTATTTATGACGATTACCGAGCAACATCACTGCAATTTCCTGAACTGACACGTGCTCTGGAGTCGAGTGATGGCAAGATCACATCCGATCCGTTGCTGTTATCGGCGTCGCTAGATGTTGAGGTTAGGTTCGCGGTTGATCTGGGAATACTTATTCCTGAGTTTGTGTTTGAGTAACTTGAACTAACCCTGTAACTGCGGATTTTTTATTGTTTCGGAAACCCTGCTGATTGCGACATCGAATGCAACCTTGCGCAGCGATCCCCCGTTTTGATCGGCACACGCCGTCTTTGATGTCATCAACATCCCAAATGCGCGAGTGTGATCGAGATCGGCCTTCGGGTGATACCGAATGCCACCTTTATAGCGACCTTGAGCTGCGTTGTGCTGATAGCGATATCCCCGGAATACACGAACGTTTCCATCGTCCATTCGAACCGGCAATCCAACTTGAATCTCTCGCAAGGGTCGACAAGCACCTGTCGCATATCGTCTTCGGGACCGAGGCTGTGAACTGCGGCATCGATACTGGCAATCGTGCCATCGAGCATAGAATTGTCTTAGGCCAGTGCGAGTCTCCCGTCGGATGCTCTTAGATTTTGGTTCTTACGTTCTAGAAGGCTATATCAATGCAAATGTAGGTGAAAATCCACCAAAAATGAAATTGACCGTTCCGAACACTCGTACTTAGAATGGGTAGGTTAGGCAACGAACGGATGACACAGCTATGAAAACAGATTACGCAATTATCAACACGGGTGGGAAGCAGTACCGAGTTCGCGAAGGCGACACAGTGTCTGTCGAAACCCTCGACGGCGAGGTCGGATCCGACTTCACATTCGATCGCGTACTAATGATGTCAGTAGACGGCAAACTTTCAGTCGGCGCACCAGATGTAATAAGTGCAACGGTTGTTGGTGAGATAGCTGAGCATGGAAAGGCCGACAAGGTCATTTCACTCCGCTACAAGAACAAGACACGACAGCGCGTGAAGCGCGGTCACCGACAGAATTTTACGTCGGTGATAATTAAGTCGATCTCGACGAAGTAGTTTACTGCTGCATCTTTGCAGAAGACTGGAACATCTAAATGGCACATAAAAAAGGTGGCGGGACATCTCGCAATGGTCGCGATAGCGCCGGCAAGCGTTTGGGCGTCAAGGCATTCGCTGGTGAAACGGTAACGGCTGGAGCGATCATCGTTCGACAGCGTGGAACCAAGTTCCACACCGGTGACAATGTCGGTATCGGTCGGGACCACACGATCTACGCACTTATCGATGGTCAAGTTCGGTTCGACTACGCTCGTAAAGATACCAAGCGAGTCAATGTCGACCCTGTGGCTTCGTAGTCAGGCCAAATTAGATAAGAAGAAGAAATTGATATGAAAGCCAATATTCACCCGACGTACCACAAATCCGCAAAAGTAACCTGTGCCTGCGGTAACGAGTGGGAAGTGGGATCGACACAGGAAAGTCTGCGTACTGAAATCTGCAGCAAGTGCCACCCGTTCTGGACCGGCGAGCAACGAATCGTCGACACGGAGGGTCGTGTCGAGCGCATGATGCGTCGATACAACCTGGGCGGCTCCGCCAAGAGCTAAACAAAAGGGGTGCCAACTGGCACCCCTTTTTCGTATCCAACATTGCCCTCACCACAGTCTCCACAAAATCCGTCGACACCAACCCGTCCAGTTCTTTATGGCGGTCAGGCGGTTATTGAGGGTGTGATGATTCGAGGCCAGAGTCGTGCAGCACTCGCCGTGCGACGACCCGATGGCATCATTATCCGCCGTTCCATCCCGCTCGAAAGTTGGGCCAATTCCTCGCTTCGCAACATCGCCATTTTGCGGGGTGTGCTGGTTCTTCTCGAAACTCTGTTAGTGGGCATGAAGGCGTTGACGATTTCGGCCAACGAAGCGGCGCTAGACGAAAATCCAGAAGCCGATGAGCAACTTTCTCCGATGGCGATGGCAACGTTGCTTTCTGTTTCCTTGGTTCTGGGAATCGTAATTTTCTTTTTGATACCGGTGTTTGTATCTCGAGTAGTTGAGAACGCCGGCGCCAATAATTTTCTTGCCAACATGGTCGAAGGCGGAATCCGCCTTGGATTATTCATTGCCTATGTCTGGTTGATCGGCAAGATGAACGACATCAAACGAGTATTTGGCTACCACGGTGCGGAGCATATGGTTGTTCACGCCCACGAAGCGAAAGAACCGCTCACCGTGGAATCGATAAGACGATTCCCTCCAGCTCACCCACGTTGTGGAACCTCGTTCCTGATGACCGTCGTTCTCGTGTCGATCATTATGTTCATGTTCTTCCCGCGTGATCCATTCTGGTTCTTGGTGGTGTCACGAATCATCCTGGTGCCGATTATTGCGGGTATCAGCTACGAGTTCATCCGTTACGCGGGTACCCGCCAGAGCACCATCTGGATACGTCTGTTCAACTTCCCGAACATCCTGCTTCAGAACCTGACAACACGTCAGCCTGATGAGGGAATGATGGAAGTTGCGATTACGGCGATCGAGTATGCGATTGCAATGGATGAAGAGCGAGCGAAACCGAGCGATGATGTCTCAGAGCTTTCTTCAGAGCCATACGAACCGATTGGGAACCCAACGGCAGTGTTCGAGGACGATCCGCCACCGGGTGGTTAGCCGCGGCGTTTTGCCAGGACTTCCCAAACCTGATCGGCCGGCATTTCGAGTGAAGCCAGCAGCACCATGCAGTGGTACAACAGATCGCCCATTTCGTCAGCGACATCTTGGTGGGTCTGACTCACCGAAGCTATCGCTGTCTCACCTGCTTCTTCGACCACTTTCTGGGCAATTCTGCCGGGTCCGCTTTCTACGAGTTCGACCGTGTATGAACCCTCGGGCTTGTCAGTTACCCGCTGGTTGATTACATCAAGGAGGTCTTGCAGAACGCCGGGGCCGAGTATTTCTGTTGCGCCATCAGTATCGAATAGTGCGGAATCGAGCACGCTCGAGTCGAAGCACGACTCAGCACCGGTGTGACATGCCGGGCCTACCGGATTCACCTTTACGACAATCGCATCGCCGTCGCAATCCTGCTGAACCTCGACAACCTTCAGAAAATTGCCCGATGTCTCGCCTTTGTGCCACAATTCTTGTCGGCTGCGAGAGTAGAGCCAAGCGTCTGGGCCTTCGAGGGTTCGTTTCAGCGCTTCTTTGTCCATGTACGCGTGCATCAAGACTCGACCGGTGTCGGCGTCTTGAACGATTGCAGCCAGCAATCCGCGGTCATCGAACTGAATCATTTCGAATTTTCTCCTAAAGAGGAAGCGAGCCCTATTGGATCGGGAAATCTTGCAAGAATAGCCGAACCCGAACCAGCGACTATAGAAAACGTAACTTGTTACCCATCGATATGTTCGAGTATCCCCGAGAGTTCGCGCAAATCGGTGATTTCGATATCAGGCTCTGGCTCTCGATCAACTTCTTCATTGTTTCGGTTGATCCAAACTGTGGTCGCGCCCGAGCGGTATCCGCCGAGTACGTCGTCGAACAGCTTATCGCCAACATACCAAATCTTGCTCGGATCGGTTTCGAGTCCTGTGTAGAGATGTTCGAATGCAGCAAGAGCGGGTTTGTACACCTGGGCCGATTGAGAACTGGCCACGAAGTCGAATTCGAGACCTTCACTTGCCAGTAAGGGCAAAAGGCCGTCGTCATCGGCATTAGAAAATACTCCGAGTTTTACTCGGCCTTTGAGCAAGTTCAATGCCTCAACCGTTTCTGGGAATACCGGTCGATCAGTCATGTGCAGCGACGCCCGGTCACCAGCCAGATTGGCGTCCCCATCGAAGTTGATATCGTCGAATACTTGCTGAAAGCACTCGGTCCACGCCTGCCGATATGACTTGAATGGTGGGCTGTTATACGGGCGACCGAGGTCGGTTCGAACCTTGCGAAAGTTGACTTCGTACTTTCGCCAATACGTCCAGAATTCTTCGGTTTCGAGCGGTATGTCTTGTGCCGCAATGATTTCAGCGAAACTCAGCTTCCAATCATCATGTGAGTTCAAAAACAACGTGTCGTAGCAGTCGAATGCAATCGCCTCGGGCAACACGGGTTGTCCCGATCTCAGTGTGACAGCCAACGGCTAGACCTCCCGCACCGGAATGCCACGTTCGGCAAGGTACGACTTGACTTCGGAAACTCGTAGTTCGCCGAAGTGGAAAAGCGATGCTGCAAGAACGGCATCGGATTTGCCCTCTGTTAGAGCATCGTAAAAGTGTTCAGGCTCCCCGGCTCCACCGCTTGCGATGACCGGGACCGTTACGGAATCGGATATCATGGACAGCAATTCGTTGTCGTATCCGGTCTTCTGACCGTCGGCGTCCATGCTGGTAACAAGAAGTTCGCCTGCACCCAGCTCGGTGGCGTGGCGCGCCCATTTGATAGCGTCGAGCGGTGTCGGGCGTCGGCCGCCGTGAGTGTAGATCTGCCACATTGCTGCGGCAGGGACGGTGTCGAAACTTTCGAGTTGAGTGATGACCGGGTCGTCAACTCTTTTAACATCCATAGCGAGCACCACGCACTGCGAGCCGAACTCTTTGGCGCAGTCTTCGATGAGCTTCGGACTTGCAACCGCAGCAGAGTTCACCGAAACCTTGTCGGCCCCGGCCTCGAGCATTTTGCGCATGTCGTCGACCGAGCGAATCCCGCCACCAACCGTCAGCGGTATGAACACTTCCGACGACACCTTTTCGACGACATCCATCATCGTGTCTCGTGCGTCTGACGAAGCGGTGATATCGAGGAATACGAGCTCGTCGGCACCTTCTGCGTTGTAGAACGCGGCGAGTTCAGCCGGATCGCCTGCGTCGCGGATGTCGACAAAGCTGACACCCTTGACCACGCGACCGTCATCTACGTCCAGGCATGGAATGACGCGTCGCGTCAACATCGTGGATTCTCCGGTCTACTTGCGAGCGACGATGATGTACCGATGGGGGGTCAGTTGGCGTGACGTGAGAGTAGTAAAGCCGAGAGCCTCAACCGCTTCCCGCATTTCCTGCTGCACGACTCGCTTCGAAGCGGCCGGGCCAACTTCTGCCTTGCCTTCAATAGGAAGCCATTCGACAATAGAAATCCAACCAGACTTCTTCAGAAGACGGGCGGCTTCTTTTATCAGAGTTTTTGGGCGGCTCGCTTCGTTGAGTACGTCAGAAAGTGCGATTCCGTCGAGTGATTCGTCATCAAGTGGAATCGAATTTTCTTTCGACACGACTGTTTCGATATTGCCGAGCTTTGCGGATTCCCCCTGTGACTTAACGTGCTCCAGCATTTCTTTCTGCACGTCAATCGCATAGCAAGTTCCTGCGTAGACGTACTTGGCGAGCGGGATGGACAGCCAGCCTGGCCCTGAACCGACATCGGCAACTTTGTGATCGTTGTGAATCGGCACCAACGCGATCATCGATTGAGGGTCGTATGTTTCCTCAAGCGTCGGGTGCAGTAGAGTTTCTACTTTGTCTACTGAAGATTTCGTTGGCATTCGTCTCTGTTCCGTTCGGTACGTTGTGTTTTTGGCCTTCGGCTATTTACCGGCGGTAGTCATTTCGTCAATCGTTTCGATGGCGCACTTTAAATCCAGTGCGCCAGAGTAAATGGCCATGCCTGATATTGCGCTTTCCACACCCATCTTCGCCAGTCCGACGAGGTCGTCAATGGATGCGATTCCACCAGCCACGATAATAGGATATCGCAGGTTGTCGCTCAATTCGGCTACCGCATCGAAGTTTGGGTGTGTCAAAGTGCCATCTCGACTGGTATCCGTATAGATAAATCGTCTGACGCCGATTTCAACCATCTGGCTAGCGAGATCGATTGCAGTTACTTTAGATGTTTCGTGCCAGCCGCGAGTTTGAACCATTCCGTCTTTTGCATCGATGCCGACAATGACGTGTTCGGTACCGATGTCATCGACAACTGCCCGAACTTCGTCGGGAGCTTCGATAGCTGCAGTGCCGATAATGACGCGATCTACCCCGATGTCGATCAAGCGATGAGCTTCAGCAGCATCACGCACACCGCCTCCGAGTTGTATCGGGATATCGACTGCTTGGACAATCGCTGCTACGGCGTCGGCATTGCCTCGAACGCCATCTCTTGCACCATCGAGGTCGACAACGTGCAAACGCCGTGCACCCTGATCCAGCCATCGTTTTGCGACACCGACAGGGTCATCATCGAACACTGTCTCTCGATCATAGTCGCCTTGGGTCAGACGAACGCAGTGTCCGTTTCTCAGGTCTATTGCTGGCAGGATTTCCATCAGGGTTATTCGTTCGTTCCTTTATCACTTTGCTGTGGTCGATGCCAGATCAAGAAAATTCTTGTAAATCTGTAACCCAACGTCACCACTTTTTTCCGGGTGAAACTGGGTTCCAGCGACATTGCCGCGGGCAATGGCTGCGCAGATTTCGACACCGTAGTCGGTGGTTGCGGCTACTTCAACTTGCTCATTGGGAACGCATCGGTACGAGTGGACGAAGTAGAAGTGCGAGCCCTGCGGAATTCCCTTGAACAGCAGGTTTCGATTCGCATCATCATTGGTAAACCGCACTGCGTTCCAGCCCATGTGGGGTACTTTCATTGCTGAACCCAGCTCATCGGTCATACCGGTTGGGATGAGTTGGACATTGCCTTCGACGAGTCCAAGCCCGGGTAGTTCGCCCTCTTCCGAAGAATCGAACAACACCTGTAGGCCAACACAGACACAAAGCAGCGGTTTGCCCGAAGCGGCGAACTCTTTAACCGGCTCCGACATTTCAAGCGTGTTAAGAGCATTCATTACAGCGTCGCTGGAACCAACGCCCGGTAGGACGGCAGCATCGGCTGTAGCCAACTCAGCAGGATCGCTGGTTACAACGGGATCGGCACCAACTTTACGCAGCGCCTTCTCAACACTATGCACATTCGCGGCACGGGTATTGAGAACGACGATGTGAGGTTTTCCGGAATTATTGGTCATTCTGGGCGACTCGCTGTGAATTTTCCGTAGATCGGTTTTTCACGAAACATCAATTGTAGTTCGAAATTCATCAAATCACCCGTAATCCAATCCTCATAAGGACTTTACGCGACAGTTTTGCGCAAAAGTCGGCAACGCGCGAGAATGGTGTGCATAATGTAGGTAGACCAGAGAACGACTGCGGCAGGTGAAAATCGATGACGATGGCTCCGGGGCGCACAGTACCGATAAATACCATTGAGATCACTGAAAAAGCGGCGAGCAAGGTTAAGCAGTTCGCCGCCGACAAAGGCATGGAGAAATTCGGCCTGAAAGTCGCAGTGAAGGGCGGCGGTTGTTCGGGTTTGACCTACGTCCTGGACATTGTCGAAGGCGCTGAAGAGGATGACAAAGTCGTCGTTCACCACGGTGTTGAGGTTTACGTGCCCAAAAAGGCGTTTGTATTCCTTGCGGGGACAGTTCTCGATTTTTCTGACGGACTAAACGGCAAAGGGTTCGAATTCGCCAATCCGATGGCCACTAAAACCTGCGGCTGCGGCACCTCGTTTTCGGTCTAGGCGTGAGGCTAGGTGGTTCATCACGTTTCTATTCAGACCGTGACGGACGTAGGTAAGTATTTTTGCAATCTCGGACACTTCAGAAGGTAGATCAATCGCAACTCGGCGCGCTTGTGAGTGATTGTGGGTTGGTTCGCTGGAGTAACTCGACGATCGTCGAGCATTCGGGTCCCGACGCTCTCGACCTGCTTCACCGACTTACCACTAAAGAACTTCTGACGATCACCGAAGGCAAATCTCGTCGAACCGCGCTGACCTCAGATCGAGGCCGGGTTATCGATGTGTTCGTGGTGGCTCATGTCGAAGAGAATTGCTTGATGTTGATATCTGACTCGGACGATTCGGAGCGGATGGTCTCCGCTATCGACTACTTCACGATTATCGAAGACGCTGAACTGACTGATCTATCTGGATCGTACGATCGAATATCACTCGTAGGCTCGAGAGCGCGAACCGTTATCGAGTCGGTATTTGGAATTGCCGTGCCTGACGATACTGCTGCAATTATTAAATTCGGGACTGGTAGCGTCACCCTCGCGTCCGACACCTCACGAGGTGTCGGGTGGTTCGATGTGATTGGCGAGAGCTACGCGTTGGATTCGGCGATTAAGATGTTGGAAAAAGGTGGCGTCACTCCAATCGATTCCGAAACATTCGAGTATTTCCGTATCGACAACGCTATTCCCGGTTCCGATAGGGAATACGGCGAGCATGCGAATCCAATCGAGGCTGGCCTCCTTGATCTGATCGACTGGGACAAGGGCTGCTACGTCGGTCAGGAAGTTATCGTTCGACTCGATGCGTATGACAAGGTTCAGCGGGAACTCAGGGTGTTGGTTTCAAACTCACCGCTCGTTGAGAAGACAGGACTAACTGTCGCCTCGAAACCAGCCGGCGTGGTCACCAGTGCATCACGATTAGCAAGCGACGACGGTAAATACCTGAGCCTTGCTTTGGTGCGAAAAGCGTTTGCGGAGTCGAGCGCCGATCTCGAAGCGGATGGAATCGAAGCGGTTGTTCGGTAACCGGGTTTCCGGATTATCCTCGCGTAAGTCGTCGATTCTCCTCGTCCCGACCTTAGCGATAGCGAAGCGTAGGGACCTCGGCAGTTCAATTGAGGTTATCGCGACCGAACGTAACTGAGCAGTATCTATCCAAATTCGAACGGTGTAGATCTCTCCACTTCGCTGTCATAGCGGTCGTGACGAGGGTCGTTCGGGAAATTATCCGTCGCCTCACGCAGTGCGGCTTGCGATCTACTGGTGTCGGAGTGTTTCTCCACCGTCGACCTTGATGACTTGACCACGGATCATCTCGGCGTCGGTGCCACAGAGCATCGCCACGACTTTAGAGACGTCCTCCGATGTGATGACTTTTCCCGCTGGAGTCTCACGGGAAGCGATTTCTTTGACGCCAAATTCATCGGGGAACGCGTCGATGGCGTCGGTCATCACAAATCCTGCCGACACTGTGTTCACAGCGATTCCCTTCGGTCCGAGTTCGACCGCCAGATAGCGAGTTACCGCCTCAATCGCCGCCTTCGAAACGCCGACTGCGAAATAGGCGGGAAGCACCCGGGTAGAACCCGGGCTCGAAAGATTGATGATGCGGCTGCCCTCCGACATGAGACGAGAGGCTGCTACCGAAAGCATCCACGGACCTCGGGCGTTGATATCCATCGTCCAGTCCCAGTGTTTCGCTGAGAGTTCCGCAGCAGGTCGCATAACGCCCGAAGCGGCGTTGTTGACGAGAATATCTAGTCGTCCGAATTGCTCTTCGATCTTTCCGACCAGCGATTCGACTGCGGCTTCGTCGCCGATATGTGCCTTGATTCGCATCGCAGTGACTCCGGCTGCCTCTAGCTCCTCAACGGTTGCATTGGCTGCCGCGTGGTTCTTGAGATAATTGATGATGACAGTGGCACCGCGCTGACCCAACTCGAGGGCAATCGCTTTGCCAATACCACGCGATCCACCAGTGACGAGCGCAATTTTGCCAGTCAGGTCGTTACTTGATGTGTTGGAATCGCTCAAGGCTGTGCACTCGGCATTAAATGGCCATTCCGCCGTCGACGCGGATTATGTCGCCAGTGATGTACTGGGCTTCGTCGGTAGTCAGAAACACGATAGTTGGTGCTACCTCGTCGGGCTCGCCAAATCGACCCTGTGGAATCCATGTGAGAACGGTTTCGCGTTGTTTGTTCGAGATATCGGCGGAAGTGGCAGTTGTGATGTATCCGGGAGCCACGACATTGGCGGTAATGCCACGTGTGGCAACTTCTTTTGCAATGGACTGTGTAAAGCCAAATACCGCTGCCTTTGAGGCAGAGTAGTTCGATTGCCCGATGTTTCCTCGCATACCGACTACCGACGACACGTTTACGATTCGACCCCAGCGGCCTTTGACCATTCCGGGAATCACTTTGTGAGTGCAGTAGTAGGTGCCATACATGTTCACCTTCATTGTGTACTCGAACTGTTCGTCCTTCATTCGCATCAATAGCGAGTCGTTAATTACTCCGGCGTTGTTGATGAGGATCTCGATCGGTCCGTGTGCCTCTACGGCCCGGTCGATCATCGTAGCGGCACTCTCTTTTTCGGCGACGTTGCCGCCGACTGCAATAGCAATTCCACCGGCGGCGCGAATTTCTTCGACAACTGCTTCGGCTTCTTCAGGATGAGTATTGTAGTTGACGGCCACGCGGTGTCCGTTCGCGGCCAGTCGAAGAGCGGTCGCTCGTCCGATTCCGCGAGATCCACCAGTTACTAGCGCACTTCTTGGCGTATTACCGCTCAATATTTGACCCTCACGTTACGTATTGCGTTGTCCTGAACAGTTTGTCTCAAACTGCTAATCGCTTACTTCAGCCCTTATTCTGTCGAGCTCGGCCTGTTGGGCTTCGATCAATCCGGTGCTTGCAACGAATTTAGCTGTGCCAACTGCGTTTGCAACCGCACTAACCCCCGAAGCTCCGTGACCCACGATGGCAAGGCCATTCACTCCGAGTAGTGGACCTCCGCCGAAGGCTTCAAGAATGTTCATGCGTTCGAATATTTCCTTTGAAAGTTTCTTACTTTCTTTGGTTTCTCCCAAAACGCTATTCACATGGCCGACGATGGCATCACCGAGCCCCTCGGTAAGTTTGAGAACAACGTTACCAACGAATCCGTCACAAAGAACGACCTCGGCTTTGCCTTTTGGTAGGTCATTAGGTTCGATATTGCCGATGAAGTTGAGATCGGTTGAGTTCAGCAGATCGGTTGTTTCTTTGACGAGTGCGTTGCCTTTGCCTTCTTCCGATCCGATACTGAGCAATGCAATCCGTGGGTTGTCGTTCTTGTAGATCAGCTTCGACATGATGTTGCCGAGTGCTGCGAAATCTACGAGTAGTCCGGGTCGGGTGTCGACGTTGGTTCCTAGATCAATAATTACTGTGTTTGGCGCGTAACCGATGACTGGTCCGCCGAGGGCTCCACGATCGATTCCATCGAGGGTTCCGTAGACAACGGTTGCCGCTGCGATTGAGGCACCGGTTGAGCCCATGCTGACGAATCCGGCCGCCTTACCCATTTTTACGGTGCCTGCGGCAACAAATATCGAAGCCTTGGGTTTAGAACGGAATGCACGCGCGGGGCTTTCGCCTTCTTCGACAATGCCCTCGGTAGGAACGACCTGAACCAGTTGTTTGGTTGGTGTGTCGTATTTATCGAGTTCGGCCTGAATCGCCTCGGCATCACCGACGAGGGCGATCGCTACTCCACCTTCACCGATTGCTTTCAGCGCAGCAGGCACGGTAACCGATGGGCCGTGATCGCCGCCCATGGCATCGAGAGCTATTGGAATTATGCCTTCGGGAATCCCCGTCATTATCTGTTCCGTGTTGCTGATCCACGGTTAAAGCCGGGGACGCAATTGTCCATCTTATTCCAAAGGTACTGTCGCTCGTCCGGCAGCAGCGTCCGTACCATCGGGCTTTTTGCATCCAATGACACAAGTTGCGATCAGCCCGTTATTAGATTCGTCGATAGATGTGATCTCACCGTAAGTGGTCACCGTTTCGCCCGGGAAGACCGGTGAGCTGAAGCGAACTTTGAGTTTTCCACCGGAGTGCCATGTGTCTGGAAATTCAGTTGCGAGCATCTCGGTGACGATTGCAAGGCTGAGCATGCCGTGTGCAATACGGGTGCCGAACTGGGTCGACGCGGCGTATGTCTCGTCCAAATGGATGGGGTTGTGATCACCCGATGCTTCAGCGTAGGCATCGACTCGAGCCTGAGTGATCTGGCGTTCGAAGCCGGAAAGGTTGTCGCCGGCCGCTCGCTGAGTGGTGTTTGAACTCACGACGATGCCTGTCCGGTCACGACGATTGTCGTGGTGGAGGTGCCGATCTCGATTCCTTCGGAGTCGATGTACGAAACAGCTACGGTTGCGAAATGATTTCCTCGCCTTACGGAGTTCGCAGCCAGCCTTGCGGTCGCGTCGACCTTCTCACCGATCTTGACCCGCCGTACCCAACCAACTTCCTGTCCAGTATGAATAGTCTGAAGTCCTCCGGAGAATAAACCCATATCTGCGATTAACTCGGTTAGAGCAGCAGCTACGACCATAATCGGCGCCAGCGAATCGCCATAGTCGGGAGATTCTGCTCCGCCGACTGCTTCTGCGTAGGCGGCTGCTCGGGCGGCGGGAATAGTTACATCGTAGGGGCCGAATTCATGGCCAACCACGGCGGTCGATATCAGGGGTGCTTCCAATAAATATCCTCCGTCCATCCGACCGCTTAGTAGCAGTAGGACTTCACCGTAAAATGCGCATTGTAGATTTGCCCTGCTGGAGGGGCAAAGAAATGTGAAATCAATCGGCTATTCACCAGAGGTCGAACTGCCACCTCGTTGCATGGAAATAGCCTCGTCGACCAATTCGCTGGCAAGTTCGTAGGATGCAGAGTTTCGAAAGTCGAGTTGTGAAATCGCAAGTACTCGATACAACAGGCCTGTCGAGACCAAACCACTATTGCTCTGACCAAGCACAGGGAGTCTTATTCCCATCGCCTCCGATATCGCTACTGCAGCGTTCATTCCGCTTCGATTCAAGTACACGCGAGTGATTACCCGCCCTTTGTGGGTAACGCTTACTCCACTTTTGTCCTGATTGAGCTCAACCCTGAGATGGGAACGAGGTTTCTCGATCAGTTTGTAGCCATGCTCAATCGCGCGTTTTCTCGAAACGGTCAAGATAGATATCCATTCGCACAATAACTCTGCATATTTCGCACGGCGTGGGGGCATTGAAATCGACGTTAACCAAGTATAATCCCGACCCGAATCAACCGTAGACGGCAGTTCATATAGCGTGGATTAAATTGAACTTTAAGGGTCAGGTGGTAGTGGTAACCGGCGTTGCCAGCCTGCTGATCGAAAAGGGTGCTAATACCGACGGGATTGACCTGAGCTGGATGAATTAATTACCACCCGCAACAACCCACTTCAGAACAGGGACGGAACAGGTCGTTTCCTAGCAGGACAAAGCGGTAATCCTGGAGGGCGTCCCGTGGGCTTCCACAGCTACATCAGCTGAGTAAACGAGAACAACAATGTCGGCTAATCACATTCTGCGGGGAATAAGGATGCCGACTCCTTAGATTGAGGCTGTTGACCCTAAGTTGACCCAACGGATTATTAGAAAACCTCTGGTAACGTCTGGCGCAGGTTCAACGGTCACCAATACGGAACTAACTCAGGAAATGGTCTGTCTGGTAACGTCTGGAACAGGGTGAGTAGTACTGCGAGGGAGAGGGAACAGAAACCTTAGTTTGCTGAACTGATACCTAGCGCAGCGTCGGTCATGTCTGTGAGGATGTTGTCGAGAGTGGTACTCGTGTTAGGGCCGACCACCTTTTTGACGATTTCTCCTTCGGGTGTCACGAAGAATTTCTCTGGGATTCCGCTGACTCCAAAATCGATAAATATCTGCCCTTTTGGGTCGATGCCATTGACGTAGTTGATGCCGTTTCTTTCAATGAACTCTTCAACCGGTGTTTCGGTATCCCAGATTGCAACACCGATGAACTCCACTCCACGCTCACGCCATTTGTCGTAGGTTTCAGCGAGAACAGGACCCTCTGCCCGACAGGGCGCACACCACGACGACCAGAAGTCGACCACGACGACCTTGCCACGGAAATCAGCGATCGAAATTACGTCGCCATCGAGCGTCGTTAGATCGAAATCGGCGAATGGCTCAACCGAGAGACTGACTTCACCGAAGTTGTCGATAATTCCCGGTCTTCCGGCTTCACCATCGTTCTGGATCACGCCCCAAGCGAGAAGCGACAGCACGAGCAGGATCGGAATTCCGACCCCTATTAGAACTGATCGCCTTTGGCCCACAGCTACTTGTCCGTATCTTCCGATGTGTTGTCTTCGTCGTCGGACGAATCTTCGAGCTTTTCATCAGATTCTTCGGGCTGCTGTTCGAGAGATGTTGTAGCTTCATCGAATTCGAGTACGAAGTTCTTTAACTCTTCCCTTTTCTGGTTGTACTCATCTTCGCCAAGACTGCCATCTTCATATTTCTGATCGATTTCTGCGATTTCTGCGACAACCTCGGAGCGGGCTACCATCTCATAATCGTCTTGGTCGCTTCGGTTGGAGGGTTTGCGGGATGAGTACATCGCGTAACCAAAAATCGCCAATAGTGCCACTCCCACTATCCAAATGATCACGATTACGTACGTACGACCGTCGAAGAAATCAGAGACAGTCTGTCCCAGCGTCGGTTGTGGCAAGCCCGAGAAACCTACTACCAAGTCGGTTTCAGCAGCGTAATCATCGCCTTCGTATTGATTGAACACCCTTTCGGCAACAACAATGGATTTAGCCGTGCTGAAGCCATCAGCACTCACCGAACCACCTTCGTCTGGTAGTAACATCCGAACTTGATCGGCGCCATATGGAAGCTTCAGGTTGAAATCGAAGTTATCACCTTCATACGGAAGGATGTAACTAATCAGAATTGCAAATTCGCCGGGTGGGACTGGATTGGTCAAAGCAAACCCAGAGTCGATTTCGAGGATGTTCCCGGTGGGTAGCTCGGACTCTATCGAGAGGTCGGTAAATCCAACTGGAAGATTAAATCTAAGCAGATCGAGCCCTGACAATTCCGGATTGGTAATGTCCGGAACCCAGATTTCATCGCCGGTGTTATTAACGTCGATAACTGTCAGGACACCGAGCTGTCGGCTCCGGGCATCGATGGTCGGAATCATCATCACGTACGAACTGACACTGACTTCGTCTAATGACGTCGTTTCGTCGTAAATGTTGATACGGACGTTCTGCCAGTTTTCGACTGCTGCCATCTCGACAGAAGGTGTGTAGCTTCCACCGTTCACGATAACCCGGTAATCCAGACCCGATCTTGATACTAGGTTGGAAAATCGGAAGATTCCATCTTCGTCGACACTGGTAGTTTCCTGCTCGATGATCTGGTTGTTTGCAAGATCGATCGACATCAGGATTACCCGAAGATCGACAGGCAGAACTCCGCCTTCGGTTCCATTGCTTACTTTACCCAGAATTCTGTCAGGTGGATTCTGGGCACTTGCGACGGGAAGTTCGGACGATTGGAAAAGAAATGCCAGAGCGAGGGCACCAACGATTGCGATTGCTAGTAGGCGGGATGCTGGCAGGTTCGAATGGAATTTTATGGGAATTGGGGGTAGGTGGTTCATCACAGATTGTCTCTACCCCTGGGTGAATGAGTGGTTTGTTCGCGTAGTCGGGATATTTCTTTTTCTAGATCTTCATCACGTCTGGAATCGATTGTTATCGAATCCGATTCCTGCTTAAGTATCTCTGCTGCCGATATCCTCAGTTGGTCTCGCTGCTGTTGATAATCGGCTTCAGTAAGGTCGCCCAACTCATAGTCGGCTTCTATGTCACTTATTTTGCGATAAATTCGCAGTCGCTCGGCTCGAAGTTTTTCGCGGGTTACGAAGCTTTCTGACACTAGGCGGTATCGTTGCGACCCCAGAAACGGATATGCAATGACCGCTATCGAGATAATCGCCAGCAATGTACCTAGGACAATTGGCATCAGCTTTCTCCTTCCGAACTGCCCAGACGTTCTTTGCGAGCCGGTTTTCGTTCAACCGCGACTTGAGGCCACACAGCCACCATAGTGCCAATAATGAAAAACGGCCCCGATGCCCACAACCACCACGCGAGCGGGTTAATACTCACAGCGAGCGAGATTCTGCCATCGGAAAGGAAGTCACGTGGGATGACGTAGAGATCCTCGACAGGAGTGGATCTGATGCCGGAACGAACTGAAGCCATATTGAAATCGAGATAAAAACCGTGCCATGTTTCGATGCGATCGATGAGCTCATCGTTTGGTCGTGTTTGGCTGTCTCTCAGCGTAAAGCCGGAAGAACCCTGTGCATTGGAAAGCTGGATCTCCTGTGAATAGTCATCAGGATCGATGCTGTAGACCGTCATCTCGGCCCATTTCGCGATCCGGTCAGGACGGCTCGAATCTCCGTTAGCTACGTACTCGATGCGATAGTTGTCGATCACCAGACTTTCTCCAAGTGCCAAAGCACCGTCGGTTCGTTGCTGGTAGAAGTTGGTACCGATGATCCCAAGACCGAGCATCAGGATCGATATGTGCACGATGTAGCCGCCGTGTCGCGGGCGGTTGCCGTTAACGAGTCGCCACCAAGCAATCGCCCAGTTATCGCCCGCGTGGTATCGTGCGGCGGTCCCTCGCCACCATTCTTCCAGAATTGAGGTCGCAACGAATGCAACGACACCGAACGCGAAAATGGCTACCGGACGCTGAACACCCAGTGCGACCAATACGGTGATCGTTATCACTCCGATGACGGTTGGCCAGATGAACCATTGTTTGAGCGATCGTGCGGACGCCTTTCGCCACGGTAGCAGCGGCCCGATGCCCATCATGACGACAATACCGAGCAGCACAGGTCCGTTGACACGGTCGAAGTATGGAGCGGAAACACTGACTGATACGTCTCTTGCCAGATCAGAAAATAGTGGGAACAGAACACCCCACAGCGTGACTGCCATTACTGCGAGGAACAAAAAATTATTCACCAAGAAGGAGGCTTCTCGCGACATGAATGACTCCATCGCGCGGTCCGACTTCAACTGCGGCATTCGCCACAGGAACAGAGCGAACGCGAATACTAGGCTTGCGAGCATGAATGTCAGGAAAATTACGCCAAGTGCAGAAGCTGCAAAAGAATGGACGCTCACTACCGGGCCGCCACGGTTGATGAACATTCCGAGTTGCGCCAGAACGAACCCGGTGTTTAACAACGCCACGTTCCACATCCGGAACATACCACGACGTTTCTGTACCATGATCGAATGGATGAACGCTGTCATGACAAGCCACGGCATCAGAGCTACGTTTTCGATTGGATCCCACGCCCAGTAACCGCCCCATCCGAGGATCGTGTATGCCCACCAGGCACCGAGCAACATGCCTGCGCCCAGAACACCCCAGCCAAGAATGGCTGAGACCCGGGCGACGTCGATCCAGTCGTCGCCGTAACTCCCGGCGATCAGTGCCCCAGAGACGAACGCAAACGGGATAGTGATGGCGATCAGCCCACCCATCAGCAGAGGCGGGTGGCTGAACATACCAGGGTGTGTGAGCAACGGGTTGATTCCTCGGCCGTCGACTGGAACGGTGTCGAGCAATTCGAATGGGCTGGCAACGAACGTCAAAACGCCGAAATAGAACAGTTGATTGATCGCGAGGATAGCGATGGTCCACGGCATGCTTCGAGCGAGTCGTTTCGGTGCGAACCATATTGCGAGGGCAGAGATGATTGATAGTGTTAGTAAGATGTAGAGGAGGGAGCCTTCATTTCCGGCGTAGAACGCGACCCACACGAACGCTCGATCCATGAGAGTGTTTGAGTGATTAGCGACGTATGCGATCGATAAATCGTTCTGCACGAATGCGTAGATCAGTGCTACCGATGCAACAGTGACTGTCAGCGTTGTCATATACAGCGCCCGACGAGCACTGACGACGAGCTCCGCTTTACCCTTTCTTTCACCGACGATTGCACCGACGGCTGAGTAGGCGCTGAGCGCAAAGCCGAGTAGCAGTGCCATGAATCCGAGTTCTGCCATCAGGATTTAGCCTCGTCGGATGCGTTTGGTTTGCTTTGTGTTTTCGTTTTGGGAGCGATACCCAGATCTCGATCCACCTGCGCTAGGTAATCAGTTAAGTCATCTTCTGATTCAGAGGCTGATGCTAGCTCAGCACTGGTTGGCGGCATTTGCGTTGCTGACTTGCGCATGTTCTTGATGGTTATCAGCGCGATTCCGAAACCACCAATTACGATCACCACTGGCACGATCCAAGCAAGCAGATTGAATCCGCTTCGCTCCGGTGCTGCCAGGATCTCGGATCCGTACCGAACGACAAAGTAATCTTTGATCTCGGCATTGGTGTCACCGGCATCAAGCCGTTCCCGAACTTTCGCTCGCATATCTTGTGATATTTGGGCGCTGGAACCGTCGATGGTTTGGCCGTCGCATACCGGGCACATCAACTCACCGGCGAGCTGGTGGGCGCGTTGCTCGAGGCTCAGGTCTTCTTCTCGAACACAACTGACGCTACTGAGTAGCAACACGGTGATCAACACAGCGAAAAAGACGACAGTTGCCCCGGCTGGAAGCGCGCGGGGACCGATCAGTGCGAACGGAATCCGAGATGCCATAGCTTTACTTTCCCCGTGCAGGGATCCCCCCTGAATGGAATAGGAGGCTAAAGAGCGATGTAGCTACGTGCCGCACCTTTATCTATCGGTATCTACTGTCTACAACTAGAACTGGCGGCTAATGGCTGAGACCAGATGTGTCGTCGAAGATGTAGTTCACAATGTCCCTGATGTCTTCTTCTGGCAGAAGTTTTCCAAATGAGGGCATAACGATCGCACCGTTAGTGACGAACCCGACCATCGCGTCGCGTTCCGTCATGCGGGTAGCTGCTGACTCAACCAGATTTGGCGGCGTCGCGTAAGTAGTGCCTTGAGTGGTTGCGTAGAAGCTTGAACCTGAAGTGATGTGCCGAGTAGCTTTGCCGTCTCCGAGCCCAGTTACACCATGGCAGACCGAACAGTTGATTCGGTAAAGGTCGCCAGCGACTTCAGGGTTGTAAGTACGTTCACGCCTGTCGGGTACGTTCAGCACCTGACTGGCATCGCCCGTAGAAACGAAAACGACTGAGTCTGCCGGTGGGGCGAGACGCGGTGGTTCTTGCATCCTGTGCGACTGAGCGTAGTGCATTTCAGAAAAGGTCTCTACCGGGTAGGTGTTCGATTCCTGAACGGCACATGCCGACGTTGCCAGAGTGCTGAGCATGAGCAGTCCGACGACCATGACGAGACGGGGTGTAAGCATTGACTTGATATTTGCTGGGAAAGCAATCATTACGCGTGCTTGATCTCCACGGCGCCTGCTTTGTTGAGCACGCTTTCAGCATCGGCGACTTTCGAATCGTCGTCGAATGTAACTACTACGCCAATCCAGCCTTCGGTAATTCGAGTGTCGTAGATGCCCGGCTTCATGTTGGGGAGTCGAGACTCGAACACGATTCCGACAACGGTTGCGATCACACCCGAGAGCATTGTCATTTCGTACATGATGATCAGCATGGCGAAGACAGAGAGGATCGGCTTACCACCGGTGACCATGGGGTATGCGAGCTGAGTTACGGCTGTCAGGAAAACCGACAGTGTGAAACCGATAATTGCTCCGAATGCGGGGAAGCGGAACAGGCGGTGCTGCGGAACATGTTCCCCAAATGCACCTTCCGGATACGGCGTACCGGTTAGCACATCGAATGTGCCGAGTTTAAATCCAGCTTCCTTCAGCCCGTCCATCGCATCAGCGGCGGGTTCGGCTTGGTGAAACAGGCCAAGAATACTTTGCGTGCTCATCAGAACGTCCTCTAGTCAGCTTCCCTAACGATCGCCGGAACCTTTGCCCGACCAATCATTACATCATCAGTAAATACCTGGCTCTCCTTCGCTTCGAACAGCGGAACGAGCGGGAAGAACCTTGAGAACAACAACATCAGGAACGTAACCCATGCGAATGCCCAGATGAAAATCATCCACTCAACTCCGCTTGGGCGATACGCCTCCCACGTGTAAACGAACGGTGTCCTGCGAGCCAGCCCAGGCACGATGATCAGGAATCGTTCTAGCCACATACCAACGTTCACGAGGATCGATGTCCAGAACATCATTGCGATGTTGTTTCGAACCCGCTTGAACAGCCAAAGTGGCACAGGAATCAAATAAGCAGTCAGGAAGAAAATGATGAACAACATATTCCAGGGCCATTGGAACATCTGCATCTCCCGCAGTGCAATTTCTGGAGCGTCCTGACCATAAAGGGCGAACGTGAGCTCCAGAAATGTGAATGCGAGCCAACCTGTTGCTACAACAATGAGAAGTCGTGCGAGTGCATCGAAGTGTTCGGGGCGAATGAAGTCGTCCCACTTCCACAGCCATCGCATCAGAGCCATCATCGTCACTACAGCCGATACACCAGAGTGCACAGCACCGATAACGAAGTAAGGCGCAAAGATAGTTGAGTGCCAACCTTCAACCGCCGAAGCGATTGCGAAGTCCCACGAAACGATTGAGTGAACCGAAACGAAAATTGGGAGCATCAATGCAGAGAGGAGGATTCCACCAACCGTCTGCATCTTCCACTGTCGAGGGTTACCTCTCCAGCCGAGCGCTAGCACGGTGTACATGGCGTTCTGCCAACCGGTTGTGCGGTCACGGAGGTTTCCAAGGTCGGGTAGCAGAGCGATGTACAGGAACAAGGTCGAGCCAGTCAGGTACGTGCCAATTGCGACGGGATCCATGATCAGTGGCGACCTGATGTTCGGGTAGATACCACGCGAAATGTCGTACGGCATGATCCAGTAAGCAATTCGCCATGGGCGGCCTGCGTGAATCAGCGGGAAAACCAGAGCCGTTAGCAGCGAGAACACAGTAAGCAGCTCAGCCGCTCGCGTAACCGGTCTTCGCCATTCGGCCTGAGTAAGGCGAAGAATGGCTGAAATCATAATTCCAGCGTGCGAAATACCAACCCAAAAAACGAACGTCGTGATGAACAATCCCCAGTAAACGGGTCGTGAGAGACCGGTTACACCAAGGCCTTTGTTGATCATTATCGAGATAACGACTAGGCCGATAACGACCACAACTCCCAAAAAGGTGACAGTTGGAGCCCACCACTTGGGCGTGTCCAGCTGACCGTTTAGGAGTTTACGGTTTATGTAGACCTGATCTAGTTCTCGTCGCTGTTGCATCTGTTAGTCAGTTACCTGTTGTTATGCGTCAGATTCGCTATTGAAATTAATCTGGTTTCGCGACCAGCGTAGCGTGGCCTCGAACGTACTTGATTGGTTTCGCTAGTAGGTTGAATTCCTGAACCTGCCATACCGACAGGACCGGGATTACACGTGTCATCAACATCACGATCAACGCTACGAGAGAAATCCCGCCTGCAATGATCAGAATGTCGAAGATGTTAGGCCAGTAGACCTCTGGGGTGACCTCGAGCCACTTCTGGTGGATCTGATCACCTGGGACCGACCATGCGGGAACGAAAATGCGTATACGGTCGAGGAGCAGTCCGATCAGAATAATGAACGACCCAACAACCATCGCACTGGTTCCACGGCGAACCCTGTTCCAGATGAGCATCCACCATGGAACGAACCAGATGAGAATCACACCCACGAGGAACACAGGAAGCATCGGGCCTTTGATCTGGTGATTCAGAGTCGCAATGTCGTTTTCAGAACGGCCGTACCAGAACACGATGAACGACGAGTAGAAGAAGTAGACCCAGAGCAGAGTCAGGGCGAACAAAAGTCGACCCAGCGACCAGAAGGCATCGAGGTGGACGTACTTTTCAAGCTTCATGAAACGTCGTGAGAAGTAGAGGGCGATAACTACACCCGCAACACCGGCCTGGAAGCCGGAGATGGTGTGGTACATCGGGAAGATAGCGTCACGCCATCCGGGAACCATGCTCTGACCGAAGTCGGTCGAGATCAAGAAGTTCACGAATACGAGAATAAGGAAGTAGAACGTTCCGAACATTCCGATACGCTTACGGAGCGTTCGCCACTGTACATCGGTGCCAACCCAGCCGCGAGCAAGTCGCTTGCCGAGACGTTGACGCCAGCCTGTCGAGTGGTCACGCATTGACGCGAAGTCGGGCAAAGCTGCCGAGTAGAACAGCATGAGTCCGGTGAATAGAAGAAGTACCAGCCCAAGAGTCGTCCAGAAATGCGGCGAGTAATCAGGAGCCATGTACCAGATTGTTCGTCGTCGAGCGCCTTCAGTCACCAATGGAGGCAAGATTGCCACCAGCGGAATGAGCATGATCAGCGTTGCGACACCGGCGAATGAGAAAATCGAGGCAAGTCGAGTGATCGGGCGTACCCAGTTGGCTTTTGCCATAACCGGAGCCATAGCGATCATCGGTGCAGCACCCGCTACTGAAAGTAAGAACGAAACCATCGCAGCGACGTAGCCCCACTTGGTGCTGTCGTCACCGACATCGGTGAATTTCACGATCAGCGAAACGATACCTGCAATCGAAAGAATACCGAGGATCCACGCCCACGCCTTAAACCGACCGCTGGCACCGGTTGTGGTGGCGATCAATTCACGGGCGATCACATCAGCGTCGACTTGCGGCGGCGGTGCGTGATGCTCGGACTCGTGTGCTATAGCTTCACTAGCCATGCGATGCGGCTTCTCCTGCGCCAACCTTCTTGTCGGCATCGATCTTCGCGAGGTAGATAACGTTAGGGTCGGTTCCGAACTGGTCGAGCAGCGTGTAGTGACGCTGGTCTTCCTTCATCTGCGACACCTTACTATTCGGGTCATTGAAGTTACCGAAAATGAGTGCACTCGTCGGGCAGGACGAGGAGCATGCAGTTTGAACTGCGCCATCCGCAACTTCATGGCCTTCACTTCGGGCCTTGCGTGACACACGGCGAATTCGGTGCACGCAGAAGCTGCACTTTTCCATGATTCCACGACTTCGGATTGTTACATCGGGGTTGAGGTGGTTGCGGAGTGATTTCGGCCATACTGGTTCCCAGTAGTTGAAGAATCGAACAATGTAAGGGCAACCGTTTGCGCAGTAACGTGTACCGACACAGCGGTTGTAGACCTGAACGTTCATGCCTTCCGAGTTGTGGTAGGTGGCATAAACCGGGCAAACGGGCTCACACGGTGCGTTTTCACAGTGTTGACACATGATCGGGATGAACCGAGCTTTTGCGTCGGGGAAGTCGCCTTCCCAGTATCGCTCAACACGAATCCAGGAAATCGATCGTGCGCGCTCGACACGATCCTGCGTGTTAAGAGGAATATTATTCTCTGCCTGGCAGGCAATGACACATGCGTTGCAGCCGATGCACTTATCGACATCGACAACCATGCCCCAGTTGTGACTACCGAATTCTGCTGTTGCCATTAAGACACTGCCTCTAAGACCTGACGTCTCTGAATCTGCATATTACTCATGTTCGCCCGACTCCCTGCTTTCGCCCAGAAACTGTTTCTGGTATTCGTGGTGGTTAGCTTCCTGCGCATCATGGGCAGTTTCGCCAACACCAACAACCAGAACAGGTACTCCTGGCTCGACTGGTCGGGCTTCTACGTTACCTTCGAACTTCGGGACCTTGACACGGCGACCTGCACGCTGCACTCGAACTTGAGTGGCAGCCCATGCGAGGGCTCCGGTTGCGGCATCTTTTTGGTCAACCAGAATTGAAAGGACATTCGAACCGCGACCTTCAGCCCATCGACCGCTTCTGTGGTGACCTTGACCCATAGGGATGCCGATCACCCCTGGTCGAATGCCGGGGTGCGGGTATGCGAGAGCTTCGATCTCACCTGAGCTCGATCGAATTAGGAGGACGTCGCCTTCTCTGATTCCCAGATCATCAGCCTGCTTGCTGTTGATCTCTGCCCAAGTCGACCACGAAGCCGATGAAATCGGATCGGGTGTTTGCTGTGCCCATGGTGATGCCGCCAGACGACCGTCGAAGAGCGAGGTCGAGTGGAACGGAATGAGATTGAAGTCGTTGCCGGCTCCAAGCGAACCAGTGTTTGAATAGCTGGCGTTTTTCTGCGAGGTATTTACCTTGCCTAGGCTGCTAGATCCAACCTTGCTGGTATCCCACCAACCGCCACGCTGTAGCGCACCGTCGGTGAACAGGAATGCCGACGAAGCTGATACCGAACCGCTGCCGGTATCGTGGAGATCCGATAGCGAGCCTCGTACAAGGCCTTCCATGTTTCTTCCGTAGGAACCATCGGACATATCTAGGAGGGTGTCACCGAATCCTCGGGCATCGCTGATGAGCCCGGATTCGTCGTTTGAAATTGTTAGGCCAACGACCGGTTGCTGTGTTCCTATAACTTGATAGCCAGGACCCGGTTCCGGAATATCGGAACCCCACGACTCCAGGAACGTCTGTTCCGGAAGTACGAGGTCTGCGAAGTCCATCGTGTCGTCGTGAATTGCTCCGAACGCAATGACGTTCGGCACGTTTTTGAGTGCTTCTCGAATTGCGACCGAGTTCGGCATGCCGTGAACGATGTCGGCACCGCGAATGATTACCGTTTCAACGTTTCCTGCTCGCCACTGGGCAAGCTCTTTTTCCCACTCTCCAAACGATGCACCTGTCGCCGAAGCGGGGACACCGTCGAGTGCGGATGACGGGTTGGAAATAACTCCACCCTTGGAATCGACTGCGCCGACCAGAATGTTCAGGGCGTAGATTGCACCGAGGTTGAAAGAGCCGTTGGTGTGCGCACCGGCCGAACCGCCACCGAAAGCGACGGAAGGTGTGTGCTCAGCGAAATAACGGGCCGCATTTTCAATACGGTCAACCGAAATACCAGTGCGGTTTGCAACATCCACGATACCGTGGCTTCCAAGACCGCCTGGCAACGCTGCGTTGAACGCAGCGTTGTTTTCGTTGCTAACCAGTCCTTCACTCGTGATGACACGTGCGATACCCAGTGCGAGGTCGCCCTCGGTACCGGGGATTGGAGAAAGCCAGAGATCGGCCGCTGCTGAGGTGATAGACATTCGAGCTTCGGCGTGGATGAGGTAGCCACGATTGTGCTGCCCTCGGAACTCGCCGTACTTCACGCCAAATTGAGCAGGAGAACCCCATGTTCCGAGCCAGTCGGCACCGAACGAAAGAACTGTCTGGGCATTTGCGATATCAAATGTCGGGAGTTGGTCTTGGCCGAGTACGGACTTGACCGCTCCGTGGAGTACACCCTGCTCGGTTGGGTCGAACGCCATGTGCTTGCCGTCGTACTGGGCGGCGAACTTGCTAGCAACGCTACCGAGGTGACCACGAAGAGGATTGGTTACAACCGTTAGTGCACCTGTGGCGTTGGAAAGAGCTTCCATAAAACGGGTATCGGCGGCATCCCAGTCGATGGGGACTAGGTTTCCTGCCTTGGAATAGCGGAGCATCGGCTCGCTAATTCGGTCGGGGTGGTAGAGAAGCTGTAGTGCGGAATCGTATCGGGCTGTTGCCTTACCGCGGTTTACCGGGTGATCAGGGTTGCCCTCGATCTTCTTGGCGCGTCCCTGCATTACGCGGACAAGCACACCATCGCCATTTGTGAAATCGCCCATTGAAGTTGCGTACCAGGCGTCTTCACCACGCACCAGATCTTCCGGTAGGTCAACCGGGCTCTGAACAATTAGCTCGCGCTCGGGTAGTCCGCAGGCTGCGAAGATCACAGCTCCGGCGGCCGTTTTACCGGTAAGCGCTAGGAATTCTCGTCGATTTAGCTTCATTTGGTCAGTGGTATTCCTGTTCTCGGAGTTTGGGCTAGTGGTGGCAAGCGACACAGTCGGTCGGTGCGCCGTTGTCACGGTGGCAGTCGACACATTGGCCCATTTTGAGAGATTCGACCTGTTCGACCTGCTTCATTGCTGCGACGTTACCATGGCAGGTTGAGCAGACGCCGGACGGGCCTTCAGTTACGCCGTCGGTTGTACCTTCGACCTGAGACGGATTCTGAGTGAGATAACGAATGTGTGGTTCGTGAATGAATCGAACATGATCGGGGAGGCGGTGAACACGCTGCCAGTTAACAGGTTGCGAACCGTCGTCGCCAACGATGTCGGCGGCATCTCGCAAGATCGTAAGTTGCGGATTGCCTTCGGCACCGATCACTTGGTGACATGTTGCACAGAATCCCACTGGCGGGATACCGGCGTTTGCCTGCGTGGTAACAGTACGGTGACAGAACGTACAGTCGAGACCGAGGCCTTCCATCGTTCCGCCATCGGCAGGGACGTGATCAAGCTGCTTCAGCGAAGCGTGGATCGTGTGCGGGAAATCGATTGGCTGGTCGAAAGTCTGTTCAAATCCGAGGACAGGAATCGGTTGACCGATCCAGCCCGTAATAACGAACGCCGCAACTACACCGATTACCGCTACAACACCCAGACCACCGATAGCCAGTACCGGCACGAGCATCTTTGGCAAAGATGACGAGTTGGAGTTCGAGTTATCGTTTTCCGACGCCAAGCGTTCTTTCCAGTCTGAGCTAGCCGAGGCCAGCTACTAGCGTAAAGATGGAAGCGGTGCTTACTGCCACCATCGTGAGTAAATGCGATGTAGGAAATCGGTGTTTTCTGACGCCATGAACAGAGAAGCAAAAATGCCAACAACACTGATGAGTCCGATTACATAAAGAGGAGCACGGAATCTGGACCACTTCGCTGCGACTGTACTGGTGTCGACAACGGAAGGGATGATCGCATGGGCTGTGAGAAGAGTCGGGCCGGCGACGAGTGCAAAACCCAATGCAAGCCACAGAAACTTGAGTGCTGTACCGACTTCAGCCCATTCGGCCGTGGTTAACGGTTTCGGATCCATACTCTATTTACAGAGCTCCCGATTCAATAAATTCAGGAAGGACCTTAAGCGGACGCGAGCGCGCAGCACCTGTCCTTCAAAATTAGCGCAAGTGAAAACTATCACGAGTGATTTTTCAGTGTCAACAGTTCGACGAGGCAATTCCAGTGACCTCGGAATTGTCGACCGGGGTGATTATGAAAAAACGGGATCATCAGGGGCTTGTTCCGAGTGCCGCGGCGCGATGATTTGTGAGATTGATTCGGGTGGCCATTGCCGAAATATCTCTGGTGGATTAGGCGCTGTTAATCACTGGGTTCGGTAAATCAGAGGACGATGAATTGATTTCATGTTCCGAAGTATTTCATTCGGTTCTTCTGGGAAATTTAAATCCGGTACGTTACTCACGTCATCTGTTCGCTATATCTTCCGATGATATTTGATCGAGGGAACAGCACCCGAGAATCCCGTATTTTCGTAGGCGCGCCTTGCGGGCTCGTGTGTTTCATCTCCACCGGTTTCGACTACCGCTGTCTTCATTCTGGCTTTCTTCATATGATCCAGTGCGAATGCATACATCCGGGTTCCGAGTCCTGTACCTCGAAATGCCAGTGAGATGGCGTTGTTGCCGATTTCTTCTAGCATCGATTCGTGGTCGAGGTTTACCGTGATAAATCAACAATGCCACCGTCCTCTTCAGCAACCCATACAAAAGCCGGATCATTGTCAGCGCACGCTCAGCTATTCGAGTACGTTTTCTGGAGTTCAGATCGGGGTAGGCTTGATTGAATACCTCGTCACCAACTATTTGTCTGGACGAGGCGAATACTGGTTGCCATGCGGCCGCAATATCGAGAATGACATCCAAATCATCAACTCGATATCCCCTGATTTTTTAGAGGTACCGCGCGATTCCTCTTTTTCAGGAGTGCAATCCAGCGGGATGAGGCCGAATCACCTGCTACCTGTTTCGCACGTTCGGTAAACAGAACGAATTCGAACAATGGACAGCTTTGAGGTTTCTGGACGTTACATCGTGGTAGACGACCAGTGGCAATCCATCTGATCCTAGGGTTATTGCGGTGTACTGACCCACAAGTGATGTTGTGTCGATATCGAACGAGGAAGCAGAGCTACAAGCGATGTCGTTGCAATGCCCGACTTCCAGTCCGCCGTTGAACGAATCGTAGTAGCTGATGATCGCCCGGCCATCGGAGCCGATAATCATCGAGTTCCAGTCGCCAACTCCGCCGCTGGTTACCGCTGAGGAAGTGGTTGAAGCTGAGCAGGCTATCGTCGTGCAGTGGGCGGTCTTCAGGTCGTTGCTGGTGGCATCGAAGTAGCTAATCAAACCGCGCCCGTCGACTCCGATTACGATCGAAGAAGCCTTTCCGACATCACCAAGTGCATCGATTGTTTCCGTTGTGCTCGACGAGCAGGTGGCGTTGGAGCAGTGAGCCACCTTCAATGAGGTGTTTGTCACATCGTAATAGCTGATCAGGGGAAATCCGTCTGCGCCGATAGCAATGGAAGTGTATTGACCGACATCTCCGGTGGAATCAACAGTCGCAATATCTGCCGAAGTGCAAGCAGTGTTGTTGCAATGTGCAACTTTCAGGTTGCCGTTGCTGGCGTCGTAGTAGCTCGCAACGCCAAGCCCATCGGTACCGATGGCAATCGATGTGTAAGCACCGACATCACCTGAAGCTTCAACTGTACTTGAGCTGCTTGTCGCGCAATTGACTGTTTCGCAGTGGGCGATTTTGAACGCGGTATCGCTCGAGTCACGGTACGAAACGAGCGGAAGCCCATCAGTGCCGATAATTATTGATGAATGCAGATCACCCGATCCCGTTGCCTCAACGATCGACGGAGTGGCGGACGTGCAATTCACATCGTCGCACTGCGCAACGTATAGCGAGTTGTTTGCTTCGTATGCGATTACGGGGAGACCGTCATCGCCGACGGTTACTGAATTCCACAGACCGGCGTCCCCGGGACCGATAGCGAGAGTGGTGATGAGATGTTTGCCCCTCTGGAACGATACGGAATCGTTCGGTAAAAGCGTCGTGCAAATCAGAACTCCTGTAGCGTCAATTCCGGTAGCCACCAGTCCTGCGCCACAAGATTGGCCTGACGCGGTGTAGGCCCCAGCCGACGGTCCAGGATCTCCGCAAACCCAGGTAGAGCCGTTGAAAATGGCGATCTCGCTCGATGCACAGGTCATGCCGCCGAGTGTGGTGTTGAGCTCAGTGGGGCGGTTCTGAATGTCGTTCCAACCTACCGCAGTCAAACCATCGTCACCATCGTCCAGTCCGGCGGGACGATTCTCGATGTCCGCCCATTCAACCGAACTCGCTGCTGTTCCACCTGAACTTAGGTCACTCGGAACTCCGGTTAGTGAGGACCAGTGGATTGCGACATCGGCGAGACCCGAAGCCAGTTCAAGAGCCGTGTAGTATTCGGAATCGTGATCATGATCGCTCCGCGCCACCGTGCCAGCTTCGCCGGTCCCTCCGAAATCGATCGAGGTTACGTCGCCTTCAATCGAACCTTCTGTAGTCAGACCAAGCCCGAGCACTTTCGACTCGGGTTCGCCAGCGTCGCCCTTTGCGCCAGCGTCGCCCTTTGCGCCCGTGGCTCCCTTTGCGCCCGTGGCTCCCTTTGCACCCGTGGCTCCCTTTGCACCCGTGGCTCCCTTTGCACCCGTCTTACCTTCTGGTCCGGCTGGTCCAGGAAATCCTGTAAGCCCGGTCGAACCTGCGGATCCTTGTTCGCCTGTCTTCCCCTGTTGTCCGGCGGGTCCCTGCGGGCCGATTTCGCCCTGGTCGCCGCTACACGCGGCGATCGCTAAAGCAGCAAGGGACAGAGCAAGGATCAGGATTCCGAGTTTCGGGTTTGGAAGAACTCGACGATTCATGTATTTCCACACTGGATGAATTAAGTGATGGCTCGATTAGTAGAGTCAGTCGTCGCGCCCGAGCGCGAACGAAGCTTGTCTGACAGGATTGTACTGTCGCCCAGAAATTCATCTCAGTTCAAACCAAACTGACAGACTGCTACGAGATGCAGCCGATTCTGGGAAATTTTTCGAAACCTGAAATGCCCAGTTTCCCGTCGTTCGGAGCAACCGGGTCGCGATACCCTTTGCATTCAGAGCCTTTCGAATTTCACCACCGACCTCGATATAGCGCTAGATAAGTCACCAAGGACGTGTTCGAGAATGGCAACAGTCACCGGTAATCGAATTACGCTAAACCCGCGCGAAATGCCGTCTCGCTGGTACAACGTCGAAGCTGATCTTCCGTTTCGTGTGCCACCCATGATGTCGCTTTCGGGTTACCCGATTACCGCTCGTGAACTGGAACCTTTATTCCCAAAGCTGATCATCGAGCAGGAACTGAATGCGAAGAACCGAACGTTCAACATTCCTAAAGAGGTAAAAGAGGCCTATCAGCAATGGCGGCCGACGCCGATGTTTCGAGCCGCCGCCCTTGAAAAAGAGTTGGGCACCCCGGCGAGACTCTATTACAAAGTTGAAGGTGGGAGTCCGAGCGGTTCGTATGAATCGAATACTGCGATTCCGCAGGCGTTCTACACCAAGAAAACTGGTGCCGACGGAATAGTTACAGGCGGTGCCGGTGGAGTTTGGATTAGCGCTATCGGGCATGCCGCCTCGTTGTTTGGACTGAACAGCCGTGTTTATAGCGTTCGAAAGCCAGGATCGGATCGGGCATGGGGCGATGCGTACGGTCGAGTATGGGGTATCGACGTTCAGGCCAGTCCTTCAGAAATCACCCGGGCTGGCAAGCTTCAACACAAGAAAGAAGGTCCCGATTCTGGCTCGATAGCGACCGCACTCGCTGAGGCGTACGAGGAAGCAACTCGGAATCCCGATGTGAAGTTTGCGATTCCAACTCTGATGGGTAATACGCTGATTCACCAGACGATCGTTGGACTCGAAGCACAACGGCAACTAGCAACTGTCAACGAAGCACCAGATTATGTGATCGGGTCTATCGGCGCCGGATCACACTTCGGTGGACTCATCGCACCTTTTGTTCCAGCTCGAATTCAGGGACGAAACACAAGATTCGTCGCAGTCGAAGAATCTTCAACCCCAAGCCTGACCCGGGGTGTCTACGTCGAAGAATCGGCTGACGCTGCCGGCTTGATGCCGCAGGTTCCGATGTACACGCTTGGTCGCGAATATGCTCCGCCAGGTGTGCTTGCAGGAGCGATGAGATATCACGGTGTTGCACCGATCGTCTCGTCGCTTTATCGAGAGAAGTTCATTGAGGCGGTGAGCCATAGTCAGGTCGAGTCTTACAGCGCTGGTCTAATGTTTACACGTGCAGAAGGTATCGTTCTTTCGCCACATGCCATGTACACCATCAAAGAGGTGATTGAGCAGGCGATGCGTTGCAAACAAACCGGCAAAGATGACACGATTCTTTTCACCGTTACTCCCGCTATTAACGCCGAGTCCTCGCCGTACGATTCCCTCCTCGATGGCGTGATGCACGATGAGAAACCTGAAGAAGTTTCACTCAGGAAATCGCTCGGAAGATTTGTTGGTCGAGGCTGATTCTGACTTAACTCCTGCTCCGTACCACGCTACACGATGCTAAAGTTCCACTGTTGTTTTTACGGTCGATGTTTGATCGACCAAATATGACTGACATTGTGATTTGATATTTGCGCCTGTGCAGGTTGAATTCTGCTGAGGCCACCAAGGTAACGTCGGAGGCACTAACAGATGGATATCTCCAAAGAGAAGCTGGAGTGGATGTACAGTACCATGTACCGAATCCGCCGCTTCGAGGAGACGATGCTCGAACAGACCCTAAAGGGAAACTCGATGGGTGTCGCACACACGTCGGATGGGCAGGAAGCACCTCCCACCGGTATTTGTGCACATCTCACCGACAAGGACTGGATCGGTTCTACTCACCGTGGTCACGGCCACTGCATTTCCAAAGGTCTCGACACCAGCGCAATGATGGCCGAAGTATTCGGTAAGGCGACTGGTCAGTGTGGTGGTAAGGGTGGGTCGATGCATATTTCGGACTTCTCAAAAGGGATGCTTGGAGCGAACGGTATCGTCGGAGCCTCGATTCCGCTGGCAGTTGGTGCAGCACTAACATCCAAGTACAAGGGAACTGAAAACGAATCAGTCGGAGTTTCCTTCTTTGGCGATGGTGCGTCATCGCAGGGTGTACTTCACGAAGCTATGAACCTGGCTTCGATCTGGAAGCTTCCGGTGATTTTCGCTTGCGAGAACAACGGGTACGCCGAAGCAACACCGTCGTGGTATTCGATTTCTGCTGAAGATATTGCCTCACGAGCAGAGGGCTACGGTATGCCCGGCGTTGTGGTCGACGGTATGGACGTATTTGCTGTTTACGACGCTGCTGGCGAAGCGATCGCTCGAGCACGTGCCGGTGAAGGTCCGACGTTCCTTGAGATGAAGACGTACCGTTACCACGGTCACTTCCACGCCGACGATGCGAGCAAGTATCGAAAACCGGAAGAAGAGGCGTTTTACAAGGAAAAAGACGCCATCAAGCACTTCGAGCGAACTGTCACCAGGCAAAAGTTGATGACGGAAAAGAAGATGAAGAGCATCCGTGATGTAGCTGAGCAGGAGATGCTCGACGCTGTTGATTTCGCCTTAACCAGCCCCATGCCCGAAATTTCTACGCTGTATGACGATGTTTACGTCAACTACTCGAACCCAATTTCGGGCCTGCGATAAATCTGTATTCCTTCTAAAAACCTGATTCTTTACTATCAGAATTCAAGAACTAGATAAAAGATATGACGACCTCACAAGCAAGTAAATCGATTGGACCCGGATACGAGGGTGTAGCTGGTTCTGAAAAACGATTCCGAGATATTTTCCGTGACACCTTGCGGGCTGAAATGCTCCGTGACGAAGATGTTTTCCTGATGGGCGAGGACATCTCCGGCGGGTTCGACAAAGACACCAAAGAACCGCTCGATGCGTGGGGCGGACCGTTCGCCGCGACGAAGGGTTTGGTTCAGGAGTTTGGTCCTGACCGAATTCGCGATGCACCGATTTCCGAGGCTGGATTCGTTGGTGCGGCGGTAGGTTCGGCATTGACCGGTCTCCGACCGGTGGTCGACCTTATGTACTTCGACTTCGTGACTGTGGCGTTCGATCAGCTGCTTTCAAACGCAGCCAAGAGTCGTTACATGTTCGGTGGTCAAACCCGTGTTCCGCTGACCCTGTTCGCGCGTTCAGGCGCCGGTACTGGTCACGCCGCTCAACACTCCGAGAGTTTCTACTCGATACTGGCGCACATCCCTGGTCTAAAGGTGGTGGTTCCTTCCGATCCTTACTCGGTAAAGGGACTGCTCGCTGCTGCAATTCGTGACGACGATCCTGTGTTCCTCGTGAATGACAAGAAGCTAATCAACCTCACTGGATTTGTTCCCGATGAGGACTACATCATCGAGCTCGGTAAGGGTCGTTACATGCGGCGAGGAACCGACGTTACGTTGGTTGGAATGTCGTACACATCGGTTGCATGTCAGAAGGCTGCCGAGCAGCTTGCTGAGATTGGAATCGATGCTGAAGTGATCGACATGATGTCGCTTTCACCCTTTGATGAGGACATTCTTATTGAGTCGGTGGCGAAGACCAATAACGTTGTGATCGTTGACGAAGATACACCTCGTGCTTCGATGGCTTCCGAGTTTGCGGCAGTGATCGCCGACAAGGCATTCGATCATCTCGATGCTCCGGTGAAGCGGGTCACTGCTCCGCACGCACCGGTTCCGTACAACCGTGATCTTGAGATTGCGTTTATGCCACAACCCGAGGACATCGTCGGCACGGTGAAGAACACGCTCGATCGCGAGTAGTTTTTTTTACAGACCAAAACCAAACGAAAAGCGGGTAGTTCCAACGAACTACCCGCTTTTTTATGCTGACTCATTAACCCTCCCCTATGGGAGAGGATTTAGGTGTGAGTAGAATCGATGATAGTCGGGACACAATCGTCGTAATCCACCGAACAACTCACCTTCATCTCAGGCTTCTCCCGCTGAGAGAAGGGGTAACGGAAGGTGTAGCGGGCACCCCACCCCGAAGATCCGTCCACAGTAGTCGGGATTTCGTTCAGCACAGCCATCCCTGTGAGCCAGCCGTCACCGTCACAGGCCGACCTCGTAGAAAAAGTAGCCAGCTATCCAACAGGCATTTTGCGGTTAGTCATTTTCCGACCGATCACCGCTCGTTCTTCCCTGCCACCGGAGAAGATCTTCGCTCCCATGTCGATGAGCACCTGCAGGTTGCCTGCATCGTCGAGAGTCGGATCGTTCCAAGAGCAGAGGAACGCCAGACCGTTTTCGTCGGCTGCCTTCTTGATCTTGTTTCGAACCGCGTCCATCTCTGCCGGGTACGGTGGGTCGTGTGCGTCGACGTTGCCGAACGACATTCCCATATCACCCGGACCCCATTCGACGAATGCCAGACCAGGCACGCGGCAGATGGCATCGGAATTGGCTGCAGATTCCTGGTTCTCAAGCTTCAAACCAAGGAACAGTTCGCCATCCGGATTCAGTGGCCATGGGTCGGCAATCTTCGTGTATTCCTGCGGTGTGATCCCCCAGATTTCTGCGGGTCGACCCTGTCCGCCAGCACCACGCTGACCTTCTCCAAGACCCTCTCGCCCGTTTTTGTGGAACGGGTAGCGGCACTCTTCAATGAAAGCCCGAACGGCATCGGCCTGTCGTGCATGCGTGTGGAGGATTCCGTGGACTCCCGCGGAAAGAACCTGACGGATCTGCCAGGCGTTTGCTCGAACTTCTTCCATAGTTCGGCAGTTCGACGGGAGAGTTGAGATAACGGCTGGTGTGCGATGACCGGCTTTGGTTGGTCCACCGTCGACGAGTCCCTTCATGAACTGCGTAAGTCCAGCGACATCGAATGCGTGGTGCTCGAAGTCGGTGATAAGGAAGTCGGCCCAAGTGCTTGCCTGCTTGATGCCGTTTTCGTAAGTGAGATCGCCAGTGCCGGTGTAGTAGACCGGTTCACCCGCTTCGATGAGTTCGATCACTCGGTTGATTCGTTTTGCCATCTTTTGTTCTCAAAAGTCACTGGTATTCGTTATTTACGTCGCCGGTTCGCGCCTCATTGTTGAGTCATAAAGGGCGATTTGACATCAACAAGACCGTGGCGCGTGCCAAAGTCGCGGCGAATACTACCAGCGCAACCGTGGGTGCGAGCATGATGATCTCAGCTTTCCGAGATGATCTACTACTCGTCCTCACAGATCACAGCGTCATCGTTGGCGGCGACTCGGAGCAGCATTTCGTAAGGATAGATGCCGGAATCGTGGCCGTCAGTCCATAGGAACTGAATGGCGTACTTGCCGATTATCAGGTGGTCAGCAGCAATGATGTCGTCGGGCACCGACGAAACATTCAGGATCGGTCTTCCGGTCATCTCCTCAACACAGGCCGCACACGCACATTGGAGCCGTAGATATCGATACGGATAGGTACATGTTTGCCCGTCGTTCCATGTAATTTTAACACCGATCCCGGTCATCTCGATTCCAGTTGGAGAACTCACCGGGTTTCCTGAATATTCGCTGTTCATTGACATTACTTATTCGGACTTTCGTTGGGTACTTTTACGCCGTTGGTAAAAAGTGATTGTGCCGGAGGCTCATTGACGTAAACTTCAACCTCGGTACTTCTTGCACTCTAGTTGTACACCGAATTACGCATACATTTTCATTCACAGTAGAGGATTATCGCCAGATGGCAAACGAAACGATAAACGTCGGTTTCATTGGTGCAGGTACCAACACGGCGTTGCGCCACATTCCAGGTCTTCGCGCTCAGCATGGCGTGGAACTAGTGGGTGTTGCGAATCGATCTATCGAATCGAGCCAGACCGCAGTCGACAAATACGAACTTGGCGAGGCGTATCCAACGTGGCTCGATCTCGTTGAGGATCCTGAGATCGACGCAATTTGCATTGGTACATGGCCGTACATGCACTCGACGATTACGCTGACGGGTCTCGATAACGGCAAGCACGTGATGTGTGAAGCTCGTATGGCGATGAATGGGGCGGAGGCACGTGACATGCTCGCAGCGTCGATCGCTAATCCCGATCTCATCACACAGGTCGTACCGCCACCTCACCTGATGTTGGTTGAGCAGCACCTGATTGATTTGATTACGGACGGCTATGTTGGTGATATCGTCAACGTGAACGCACATGTCACTGATGGCGGTGGATTTCCCGATTCAGATCAGGATTCACACTGGCGACATATTCGCGAGGTTTCGGGCAACAACGTGATGACAACCGGCATCTGGTACGAGAATCTGATGCGACTCGTGGGAACTGCAAGCTCGGTTTCTGCCAACGCACAGATCGTTGTTCCACACCGTCGTGGCTGGGACGGTAACCGGTACCAGATGACGATTCCGGATCAGCTCGATGTGATCTACTCGCTCTCAGGTGGCGGATCGGTCAATCTAACTGTTTCAACCGTTTCTGGTCCCTTTGCTCCACCAACGGAGATCTGGATTTTCGGAACTGAAGGCACGCTTCGCATTCAGACGAGCGGACTTCAAAACGATCCCGTTGTGACGGGGGCTCGTGACGGTGACGACGGAATGTCCGAAATCGAAATTCCAACCGAGAAACGTGGTGGCTGGCGGGTTGAGGAAGAGTTCATTAACGCGATACGCGGAACCGAAAAGATCACTCGATCGAACTTTACCGATTCCGTGAAATACATGGAATTTACCGACGCAATTCAGGAGTCTTGGCAAACCGGCAAGAGGGTTTACCTGCCGAGTTCGTAACGAAACGTGAACGGCCTGCAACTGCAATGGCGTTGAAAATTCGAGTTGAGACAATCGGGGCTGTAATCGGGATTTGTGAACACTTTTGGCTATTTGTGAGCAAATCACCCACATTATCAGCGAACCAACCATCTAGATGTTGAGACTATTCACCTAAGTAATCGGTAGTGTTCTACTTTGATGCCCTATCCAACAGAACTCGCCACACCGTTTGACAGTGGAGACGGCATTTTCGGCGCCCGCGATTCGAGGCGATCCGAAAATACGCCATACCTTGCTAGCTTGGAGTTCACGGTTTGCTGAAATCTTGTTCTACTGTGCTACGCTCCGACTGTTGGCAAAAACGTTAATGGCATCGGTCGATATTTTCGTCGGATTCGGCTTTTGATCAATATGATTTACGACTAGACATGGAGAGTTTGCGTTGACGAGTGGTGGTGCTGCGAAGATCGATTTTAACGCCGATATCGGCGAATCTTTTGCTGGATATGAACTCGGCCTGGACAGCGAAATCGTTAGGTACATAACCTCGGGAAATATAGCGACCGGGTTTCACGCTGGTGATCCCGATTGGATGGCTCACACGGTGGCACTGGCAGTCGAAAACAGCGTTGGGCTTGGGGCGCATCCCGCCTATCCCGACCTAGCAGGATTCGGCCGCAGGAACATGGACCTTACGCCTTCGGAAGTTCAAAACGTTGTCACATATCAGGTTGGTGCACTGGCGGCGTTCGCACCTAACAGGAAACTGCAGCATGTGAAACCGCACGGTGCGCTCTACAACACCGCCGTGGCTGATGCGGTGGTTGCCGAAGCGATCGTTACGGCTGTAAAAGCGTTTGATCCCGATCTCATTCACGTGGTACTGGCAGGTTCGCAGTGGGAAACGATCGCTAGGTCGCACGGTGTTCGTGTAGCTCGAGAGTGCTATGCCGATAGGGCGGTGACCGCTGAAGGAACGCTAGTACCTCGTTCGCAACCGGGTGCAGTTGTTCATGATTCCGATGAGGTTGTAGCTCGATCTCTCAAGTTGGCGACCGAAGGCAAAGTAATCGCCGTTGACGGAACAGAGATTGATTTTTCGGCAGATTCGATATGTTTACACGGAGACACTGCGGGAGCGGTGGAACTAGCTGCTGCGGTTCGAGGATCGCTTGAATCAGTGGGTGTCGAGATAGTCGCGATGAATGCGTTGGTAGACGGTGGGTAAATCACCTCACAGGGGTGATCAGCTGAGTGTGTATCCGCGAATTGTCCCTGTGGGAGATTCGGCGATTCTTATCGAGTTGGGCTCAGAAATCGACCCAGAGATCAACTCGCAAATTTACTTCCTCGTCGCAGCTATAAAGAGATCACAGCTGGCTGCCATAGTTGAACTGATTCCAGCATATCGATCGTTGTTGGTGAACTACGATCCACTGGTGAGCCGGTACGGCGAGATGGTTGCTCTGCTGGATGAATTAGTTGCCGGAAACGCGGCTTCTGAGGTCGACACAGGTACGGCAACGATCATCGAATTGCCGGTTGTGTACGGCGGGGAAGATGGCCCCGACCTCGACACCGTTGCCGACAACGCCGGACTATCTATTCGAGATGTGATCGAAATTCATTCTGGAGTCGACTACCGGGTGTACATGATCGGATTTGCACCGGGTTTTCCATATCTGGGTGGTCTCGATGAGCGAATCGCCACGCCGAGATTGAAAACACCGCGAATCAGCGTTCCTGCTGGATCGGTTGGTATCGCTGAATCCCAGACCGGAGTTTACCCAAATGCTAGTCCTGGGGGTTGGCAGTTGATCGGCAGAACGGCTCGGCAATTGTTTGATGTCGCAAGCGAGTCGCCGTCTTTGATAACTCCGGGATCTCTGGTGCGGTTCGTTCCGGTAGATGCTCATGCTTAACTCTGAATCCAGAAGCATTCGAGTGATTCAACCGGGGCCAATGACGTTGGTTCAGGATCGCGGTCGAGTTGGTTATCAGCAGCTTGGGGTGTCGGTCAGTGGAGCGATCGACACTGACGCACTCGATATCGGCAATCGACTTGTTGGCAACGAGTTTGATGCTGGGAGCCTTGAAGTCATGCTTGGAGGAATGGTGATCGAGTTCTCTCATTCGACGGTGTTCGCTTTGACTGGTGCGGATGTAAGCGCTGTTCTCGATGGTGTGCCGATTGCAGTGAACGTTTCGTACGTCGCCCATAGCGACTCTC